>JAAIGF010182549.1_pt1 | contig 91463 bp, 74 predicted proteins | sample 6487441 | NCBI WGS metagenome assembly JAAIGF01 (sample SAMN13974129, study PRJNA590717) | phyllosphere metagenome | biome: pepper field; feature: multiple bacterial spot infested pepper fields; material: pepper leaves; isolation source: leaves from pepper fields | host: Capsicum annuum ... | reverse complement strand
CTGTATGAAAAGTCTTGAGACGCAGGTCAGGCAAGGCGAAAACAGCCGAGGAAGCGGAGTTTACTGGAGTAAATGAGCATTCCGAGGCTGTTTTCAACGCAGCATGACCAAGTATCAAGGCTTTTCATACAGAGCCTAGGTGTACGGTCCCGGAATGAGATGGTGCGGATTGATAGTGAAGCGCTCTGGGTTTTTCGTCCAGGCCTCACAGATCACCTTGAAGGGTGTGCGCCATCGCAAGGCCTTGAGGTGTCTGGCGAAGTTGTAGGCCATAACAAAGGCCTGCACGTGCGCCTGTAGGGCAGCGAAGTCGGGATAGTGGAAGGCCTTGATCGTGGCTTCTTTGATCGTCCGGTTCATGCGCTCGACCTGGCCATTGGTCCAGGGATGGTAGGCCTTGGTCAGACGGTGCTTGATGCCGTGTTCGTGGCAGACGCGATCAAAAATGTGGCCACCGAACATATTCGTCGCGCCGTTGCGATACCGCGGCTGCTCAGTGAACGCCACACCGTTGTCAGTCAGGACGGTGTGGATCTTGTACGGAAACGCCTGCACCACCTGGCGTAGAAATTCAGCACCGTTACGCTTGGTCGCCGAGTCGAAGAACGCAACGTAGGTAAACTTCGTAACACGATCAATGGCCACGAACAGGTGCTGCTTACCGCTCTCAAGACGCAGCTCCGAGCTATCGATATGCAGATAGCCCATCTCTGTTTTGTCGAATTTTCCGCGTTTGGTTGCGCTACCGCTTTTGGGCGTCTGGTTGATCCCGTGGCGTACCAGGCAGCGGTGCAATGCGCTGCGGCTCAGCTGTGGAAAGTAATCAAGGAGATGGCCCAGCATGTCGTCCAGGGGCATCATCGTGCGCTGTCGAAACTCGACCACCATTGCTTCTTCAGCGGCTGTCAGCTTGGCGCTGCATGGCTTGGCAGGGCCCATCCGAGCATCCTGCGTGGTCGTGCGTGATCGCCATTTGATGACCGTCTTCACGTTCAATCGGTAGCGTGCGGCGAGCTTTCGATTCGACTCTTTCGATGCTTGGAGCTCGGCTCGGATTCGCGGCGTCGTGCGGGCTGAGCCATGGATACGTCCTTCCAAAATGCATCCTCCTCATGAGGCGTTAAGGATGCACCATGACTCTCTGGGACTGAACACCTAGGCACACAACCCGAACAGAACCAACGCTGCCACACCAAGCCCGATCGCAACCGAACAACCGCCCAACGACAACGCAGCCCGACCTTGCCGGTACCAGCCATCATGGCCAAGCAGCCGAGCCGGCGCCAGCAGGCTGCGCCAGCGCAATTCCGTCTCGTGGAACGCCTGCAAGTTCGCCTGATCCGCGTCCAGCCAGCGACGAAAATCGATCCGCTCGCACGCCGTGACCTGCGGGCTTTGCAAGCGCACATACCATTGCCCGGCAACACTCGCCAGCACATCCCGGCGCGGGCGGCCGACCTGCAGAGCCTGGCACATGTTCCGCTCGACGCTGGCTAATGGCAGGTCAAGGCGGGCAGCGATGGCGGCGAAATCCAACTGGTCGAGGCGGTTGAGCAGGAACACTTGCTGTACGCGCCGCGGCAGCCGCTTCAGTGCATGCAGCAGGGCATCGTCGGCATCGTGTTCGGTAACGGCGGTTGGGTGCTCAAGGGGCAGCAGCAGACGGGTCATGGACAGCTCCTTGCTCGGAGGGGAGGGATGGGGGCATCTTCCTTGATGCGTGATCAGCGTAGGTGAAACGAGAATGATTCGCAAGTGCTGATTCCGCAAAGTTTTGTAACGAGCGTTCACGCCCTGAAACACCTTTGCTATCATGCGCGCCATCACGATCTTCATTAGCCTGAAGAGCCAAAAAAAAGACCCGGCAAAAAGCCGGGTCAAAAACCGTGATTAGCCTGATGAGGAGATAATCTGAGAGCGACCTAAGCTTTCAGGTTATCCAGCAGATCTCGCGATCAGCTGAGTGCAATAATAATCGTTATCATTTGCCAGTCAAATGAATTTTCGTCAATCCGGTAAAAAAGTTTTACCGGCGCGCTCCTTGTGCCGGCAATCGGGGCCTTTGCCGTTACCTGGCCATCACGTTCTCTCCCTTCTTTTTCCTACGAACCCCTTTCCCCGGTGTGTTTGTGCTCCAGCAGTGCGCGGGCCATGTCCATCATGTGCATCAGGGCGAAGGTCAGTTCGCGATGGCTGCCGTGCTGGTGGCTGGCGTTTTCCTGTGCGGTGGCGGCTGCGCAGCGCAGCAGGGCGATGGCGTGTTCCTGCGCCTGGTCGCCGGTTACGCCTTCGTGCAGGGTCCAAATCTTGTTGTCCAGGCTGGGGCGTGGCGGGTTGGGGTTGAGGTAGTAATCGAGGGCGCGGCGGGCCGCTTCGCTGTCGAGATCTGTTTCGTCGTTTTTCGATGGTTTCATCCTGATACCTGCTAGAGCCAGTAAGGAAAGGGGTGAGCCCGATAGTAATACCTAGGGTATTTTTATGCGTTTAGATAAATAATACTGAATGTTTATTGAGCGCTTGAAGGCAGTCCGTATCGTGCCAGCGATGAATATGGATAAATGGATTGCCCTCGTCCGCGACCGGATGGAGGAGCTAGGGCTCACCCAGGAGCAGCTTGCCGAGCGCGTTGGTGTGTCTCAAGGCAGTGTGGGGCATTGGGTGAACAAACGGCGTCAGCCGAAGATCGAGTCGATGAACCGCACGTTTGTCGAGATTGGCATGCCCCATTACAACGTCAGTCTGCAGCTGCGCGTTCAGGGGCAGCTTGGTGAGGAGCGTGGCGGTTACGGGGTTGATGAGGTCGATGACAATCTGGACCTCATGCAATACATCGTGTGTTTCCGCTACCCGGTGCTGGCTTGGCATGAACTGGGTGTTGCGGAGCGTGCGGAGCCTGGTGTGTTCGAGCAGACAGACTACCTGGCCCAAGGCAAGGCGTTCTGGTTGACGGTTGAAAACGACGCGATGAGCGCCATCAGTGGTCGCAGCGTGCCACAGGGCATGCGGATGCTGGTCGACCCAGGTGTGGAAGCTGAGGCCGGGCGCCTGGTTATCGCGCGTCAGCCGGGCAAACCGGCGATTTTCCGCGAGTTGGCTGAGGAAGGCGGGCAGCGTTACCTGAAAGCACTGAACAGTAACTACCCGGCGCTGTTGTGCGAAGATGGCTGCGAGTTTTTAGGGGTAGTCGTGCGGGTGCACGGGGCCTTCTAGATTGCCGGGGCGGCTGCGCAGCCCATCGCCGGCAAGCCGGGCTCCCACAGGTACGGCGCAAACCTCGAGCATTGAGCGGTCCCTGTGGGAGCGGGCATGCCCGCTCCCACAGGGTTAGTGTCTACCTCATTCGGCCAGCTCGACCAGCACCATCCCTTCGTTGACCATATCGCCTTCCTGGCAGAACAACGCCTTGACTGTCCCTGCATGCGGCGCGCGAATGCTGTGTTCCATTTTCATGGCCTCCAGCACCACCAGCGGCGTGCCTGTTTCAACCACCTGCCCAGGTTCGACCAGCACCCGGACGATACTGCCGTTCATGGGCGCGCCCAGGCCGCCCTGATGGCTGTGGCTGGCTTCAGCCTCGGCAATCGGGTCGAAGGCCTCAATGGCGTGCATCTCGCCATCCCAGCGCAGGTACAGCGTGCCATCGCGGCGAATGGCCAAGTGTTGGCGACGTATACCCGCCTGGTCATGGACGAGGTGCTCACCATCCAGTTGCCAGGTGGGCGTAGCGCTGCGCTCCAAGGCCACCGCTTGATCCTGCCCGCCGCTGACCAGATGCAGGCTGCTGCTTGCTGGCAGGCCCAAACGAAGGCCATTGCGCTCACCCCAGGGCGAACGGAGGTCGTCATCGCGCTGATGCCCGGCTTGGCCCTGAAGCCAGGCTTCGGCTGCCGCTTCCCAGAAGCCAGCCGGCAATGCATGTGGGGCCGGCAGCAACACATCCTGGTGACGCGGAATGAAGCCAGTATCCAGCTCAGCCGCTGCAAACGCCGGGTGCGCCAGAATGCGCCGCAGGAAGGCGATGTTAGTCTTCAATCCGCCAATGGCAAATTCATCGAGCATGGCCAGCAAGCGCAGGCGCGCCTGCTCGCGGTCTTCGCCCCAGGCAATAAGCTTGCCCAGCATCGGGTCGTAGAACGGCGACACAACATCGCCTTCGCTGACCCCGCTGTCCACCCGGCGGCCTTCGCCGGCGGCGGACTCTCGGTACAGCGCCAGCTTGCCGGTCGCGGGCAGGAATTCATTGGCCGGGTCTTCGGCGTACAGACGCACCTCTATGGCATGGCCGATCAGCGGCACCTGTTCCTGGGTGAGCGGCAACGCTTCACCACAGGCCACGCGAATCTGCCAGGCGACCAGGTCGAGGCCGGTGATGGCCTCGGTAACCGGGTGCTCCACTTGCAGACGGGTGTTCATCTCCATGAAGAAGAATTCGCCGCGGGCGTCGAGCAGAAACTCCACGGTGCCGGCGCCTACATAGCCGATGGCCTGTGCCGCACGCACAGCCGCTTCACCCATGGCCCGGCGCAGTTCCGGGGAAAGGCCCGGGGCCGGCGCTTCTTCGACCACTTTCTGATGGCGGCGCTGAATCGAGCAGTCACGCTCGTTGAGGTACAGGCAGTTGCCGAGCTGGTCGGCGAACACCTGAATCTCCACATGGCGTGGCTTGAGCACGTACTTTTCCACCAGCATGCGCGCATCGCCGAACGACGACTGCGCCTCACGCTGGGCCGAGGCCAAGGCGTCGGCCAACTGGTTTTCCTCTTCGACCACTTTCATGCCCTTGCCGCCACCGCCGGCGCTGGCCTTGAGCAATACCGGATAGCCAATGCGCTCGGCCGCAGCGCGGAAGGTGTCCAGGTCCTGGGCCTCGCCGTGGTAGCCCGGAACCAGCGGCACACCGGCAGCTTCCATCAGCGCCTTGGCTGCCGACTTGCTACCCATGGCGTCGATCGCGCTGGCCGGTGGGCCGAGGAAGATCAGCCCGGCCTGCTCGATGGCACGGGCAAAGCCGGCGTTCTCGGACAGGAAACCATAGCCCGGGTGGATCGCTTGGGCGCCGCTGGCCTTGGCTGCAGCCAGCAGCTTGTCGACCAGCAGGTAGCTTTCGGCAGCCTTGGTGCCGCCGAGGTCCACGCGGATATCAGCTTCGCGGCTATGCCGGGCGTCACGGTCGGTGGCACTGTGCACGGCCACGGTGGTCAGGCCCATGGCCTTGGCGGTGCGCATGACGCGGCAGGCGATTTCGCCGCGGTTGGCGACCAGCAGGGTGGTCAAAGCGGGGCGGCTCATGGGCGCGGCTCCTTCTTGTCATCGGTTTGCCAGGCAGGACGGCGTTTTTCCAGGAAGGCGCGCAGGCCCTCCTGGCCTTCGGCGCTGACACGGATACGGGCGATGGTGTTTTCGCAATAGCGGCGCAGGGCCGGGCTGAGTTCGCCGTCATCCACTTCGCGCAGCAGGTCCTTGGTGGCGCGCAGCGCTTGCGGGCTGTTCTGCAGCAGGTTGCTGACCCAGGCTTCTACCTGGGCGTCCAGTTCACTGGCCGGGTACACCTCGGCCAGCAGGCCCAGCTCGCGGGCCCGTACGCCACTGAAGCGCTCGGCGGTGAGGGCATAGCGGCGCGCCGCACGCTCGCCGATGGCCTTGACCACGAACGGGCTGATTACCGCCGGGGCCAGGCCGATGCGCACTTCAGACAGGCAAAGCTGAGCGTCTTCGGCACCAATGGCCATGTCGCAGCAACTGATCAGCCCCAGTGCGCCGCCAAAGGCTGCGCCTTGCACCACGGCCAGTGTAGGAGCCTTGAGGCGGTGCAAGGCGTACATCAGTTCGCCCAGCTCGTGGGCGTCATCCAGGTTGGTGTTGAAGTCCAGTTGCGCCGACTGCTGCATCCAGGCCAGGTCGGCGCCAGCGCTGAAGTGCCGGCCACGGCCACGCAGCAGCACAAAGCGCAAGCTGGCGTCTTCGGCCAACTGGTCGATGGCCACGATCAGCTCGCGGATCATCTGCGCGTTGAAGGCGTTGTTCTTGTCCTCGCGGCTGAGCCACAGGGTGGCAAAGCCGCGTGGGTCGCGGATCACTTCGAGGGTGCTGAAATCGCTCATGGGTCACATCCGGAAAATGCCGAAGCGGCTCGGTTCGATCGGTGCGTTCAGCGCGGCAGACAACGCCAGGCCGAGCACATCGCGGGTCTGCGCCGGGTCGATGACGCCGTCGTCCCACAGGCGGGCACTGGAGTAGTAGGGGTGGCCTTGATGCTCGTATTGGTCGAGGATCGGCTGCTTGAGTTTCGCTTCGTCCTCGGCGCTGAACGCCTGGCCGCTGCGTTCGCTCTGCTCGCGCTTGACCTGGGCCAGCACACCGGCGGCCTGTTCGGCGCCCATCACGCCAATCCGTGCGTTGGGCCACATCCACAGGAAGCGTGGGTCGTAGGCGCGGCCGCACATGCCATAGTTGCCAGCACCAAAGCTGCCGCCGATGATCACCGTGAACTTTGGCACCTGGGCACAGGCCACGGCGGTGACCAGCTTGGCGCCGTGTTTGGCGATGCCGCCTTCTTCGTACTTTTTACCGACCATGAAGCCGGTGATGTTCTGCAGGAACAGCAGCGGGATGCCGCGCTGGCAGGCCAGCTCGATGAAGTGCGCGCCTTTTTGCGCGGCTTCGGCGAACAGGATGCCGTTGTTGGCCAGGATCGCCACCGGGTAGCCGTGCAGGTGGGCGAAGCCGCACACCAGGGTGGTGCCGAACAGCGCCTTGAACTCATCGAACACCGAACCGTCGACCAGGCGTGCGATCACTTCACGTACATCGAACGGCTGCTTGGCATCCGCAGGCACCACGCCGTACAGCTCGTCGGCAGCATACAACGGCGCCACCGGGGCCAGCTGCTGCAACTTGCCCAGCTTGTGCCAGTTGAGGTTGGCCACGCTGCGCCGGGCGATGGCCAAGGCGTGCTCGTCGTTGTCGGCATAGTGGTCGGCCACGCCACTGGTGCGGCAATGTACATCGGCACCGCCGAGCTCCTCGGCGCTGACCACTTCACCGGTGGCGGCTTTCACCAGCGGAGGGCCGGCGAGGAAGATGGTCGCCTGCTGGCGTACCATGATCGCTTCATCGGCCATCGCCGGCACGTAGGCGCCGCCCGCGGTACACGAACCCATCACCACGGCAATTTGCGGGATGCCTTGCGCGCTCATGTTGGCCTGGTTGAAGAAGATCCGCCCGAAGTGCTCGCGGTCAGGGAACACTTCGTCCTGGCGCGGCAGGTTGGCGCCGCCCGAGTCCACCAGGTAGATACACGGCAGGCGGTTCTGCTGGGCGATGGCTTGTGCCCGCAGGTGCTTCTTCACTGTCAGCGGGTAGTACGAACCGCCTTTTACCGTGGCATCGTTGGCCACGATCATGCATTCCACGCCTTCGACGCGGCCGATGCCTGCGATCACGCCCGCGGCAGGCACGTCTTCGCCATACACCTCATGGGCGGCCAACTGGCCGATCTCGAGGAATGGCGAGCCCGGGTCCAACAGGCGGTCGATGCGCTCGCGCGGCAGCAGCTTGCCACGCGAAGTGTGCCGTTCCTGAGCCTTGGGCCCACCGCCCTGGGCAACCTGGGCCAGCAGGCCACGCAGGGCCTGGACCTGTTCGAGCATGGCCGCGCTGTTGCCGGCGAATTCCGGTGAACGCGGGTTGATCTGGGTGTGCAAGGTAGCCATGTGCGTCCGTCCCCTTGTGCTCAGCGGGTTTCGTTGAACAGTTCGCGGCCGATCAGCATCCGGCGGATTTCGCTGGTGCCGGCACCGATTTCGTACAGCTTGGCGTCGCGCAGCAGGCGGCCAGCCGGGAATTCGTTGATGTAGCCGTTGCCGCCAAGAATCTGGATCGCCTCCAGGGCCATCTGCGTGGCGCGCTCGGCGGTGTAAAGGATTACCCCGGCAGCATCTTTGCGGGTTGTCTCGCCACGGTCGCAGGCCTGGGCCACGGCATACAGGTAGGCGCGGCTGGCGTTGAGCTGGGTATACATGTCGGCAAGCTTGCCCTGGATCAGCTGGAACTCGCCGATGCTCTGGCCGAACTGCTTGCGGTCGTGGATGTATGGCACCACCAGGTCCATGCAGCTTTGCATGATGCCGGTCGGGCCGCCGGACAGCACCACGCGTTCGTAGTCCAGGCCGCTCATCAATACCCGCACGCCACCGTTGAGCTGGCCGAGGATGTTTTCTTCAGGCACCTCGACGTCATCGAAGAACAGCTCGCAGGTGTTGGAGCCGCGCATGCCCAGCTTGTCGAACTTGTTGCTACGGCTGAAGCCTTTCCAGTCACGTTCGACGATGAACGCGGTGATGCCGTGTGCGCCCTTGTCCAGGTCAGTCTTGGCATAGATCACGTAGGTGTTGGCGTCAGGGCCGTTGGTGATCCAGGTCTTGCTGCCGTTGAGCACGTACCGGTCACCGCGCTTCTCGGCGCGCAGTTTCATCGACACCACGTCGGAACCGGCGTTGGGCTCGCTCATGGCCAGGGCGCCGATGTGCTCGCCGCTGATCAGCTTGGGCAGGTACTTGAGCTTCTGCTCGTGGCTGCCGTTGCGGTTGATCTGGTTGACGCACAGGTTGGAGTGCGCGCCGTAAGACAGCGCCACCGAGGCCGAGCCACGGCTGATTTCTTCCATCGACACCACGTGGGCCAGGTAACCCAGGCCGGCGCCGCCGTACTCTTCCGATACGGTGATACCCAGCAGGCCCATGTCGCCGAACTTGCGCCACATGTCGGCGGGGAACAGGTTGTCGTGGTCGATTTGCGCGGCGCGTGGGGCCAGTTCGGCGGCGACGAAGGTGCGGACCTGGTCGCGAAGCATGTCGATGGTTTCGCCCAGGGCGAAGTTCAGGGTGGGGTAATGCATGCTGGGGCACCTTGTTGTTCTTGAAATTGGGTAACACCGTAGCTCAAGGGCTATCCAACGGCCCTGTGGGAGCGGGTTTACCCGCGAATGCGTCAGCAGGGCCACCGTCATTGCCTGGATGATCGCCTTCGCGGGTAAACCCGCTTCCACAAGGTCGGTGGCACGCCGACAAACTCGATGTCGTTTTTCACCTTTACGTTAACGTAAACCTGCGCAAGTTGACTGTCAATCCACTCGTCACCTTTACGTAAACGTAAATCTGCGCCAGAGTATTCCCGCTTGCTTCAGCCGTGCCCAGAACAACCACAAGAAGGGACACCCATGAGTCAACCGAGCTATACCCGCGGTCGCCAGGACCAACCCTTGCTGACCCAGACCATTGGCCAGGCCTTCGACGCCACCGTGGCCCGCTGCGCCGATGGCGAGGCCCTGGTGGCGCGACACCAGGGCCTGCGCTACAGCTGGCGGCAGTTGGCCGAACAGGTTGAAGTGCATGCCCGCGCGCTGATGGCGCTGGGTGTGAACACTGGCGACCGGGTCGGTATCTGGTCGCCCAACTGCGCCCAGTGGTGCATCTTGCAACTGGCCAGCGCCAAGGTCGGTGCGATCTTGGTCAACATCAACCCGGCCTATCGCGTGGGTGAACTGGAATACGTACTACGCCAGTCTGGCTGCCGCTGGCTGGTGTGTGCCGATGCCTTCAAGACGTCCGACTACCACGCCATGGTCCAGGAGCTGGTACCCGAGCTGGCAGGCGCCACCGTGGGTGAGCTGGCGAGCCAGAGCCTGCCCGATCTGCGCGGTGTGATCAGCCTGGCGGCCAACCCGCCGGCTGGCTTCCTGCCCTGGCGAGCGTTGGCCGGGCGGGCAGGGCAGATCGCCACCGAGGCCTGCAGGGCACGCCAGGCCAGCCTGCAATTCGACCAGCCAGTGAATATCCAGTACACCTCCGGCACCACCGGCGCACCCAAAGGTGCCACGCTCAGCCACTACAACATCCTCAACAACGGCTTCATGGTGGGCGAAAGCCTGGGCCTGAGCGACCGCGACCGTATGGTGATCCCGGTGCCGCTGTACCATTGCTTCGGCATGGTCATGGCCAACCTCGGCTGTATCACCCATGGCAGCACCATGATCTACCCCAACGACGCCTTCGACGCCGAGCTGACATTGCGTGCAGTGGCCGAAGAGCGCGCCAGCATCCTCTATGGCGTGCCAACCATGTTCATTGCCATGCTCGACCACCCGTCGCGCGCGCACATGGACCTGTCGACCCTGCGCAGCGGCATCATGGCCGGCGCTACCTGCCCGATCGAAGTGATGCGCCGGGTCATCGACCAGATGCACATGGCTGAAGTGCAGATTGCCTACGGCATGACCGAAACCAGCCCTGTGTCGCTGCAAACCGGCCCGGATGACGAGTTGGAGTTGCGTGTGACCACGGTCGGCCGTACCCAGCCGCAGTTGGAGAACAAGCTGGTGGATGCCGACGGCTACATCGTGCCGCGCGGCGAGATTGGTGAACTGTGCACCCGTGGCTACAGCGTGATGCTCGGCTACTGGGACAACCCCCAGGCCACGACGGACGCCATTGACCCCGCTGGCTGGATGCACTCGGGTGATCTGGCGGTGATGGACGAGCACGGCCATGTGCGCATTGTCGGGCGCAACAAGGACATGATCATCAGGGGCGGGGAGAACATTTACCCGCGTGAGTTGGAGGAATTCTTCTACACCCACCCGGCAGTGGCCGATGCGCAAGTGATCGGCATTCCGTGTAGCCGCTACGGCGAGGAAATTGTCGCCTGGATCAAATTGCACCCAGGGCACAGCGCCACAGTCGAGGAGTTGCAAGGCTGGTGCAAGGCGCGTATCGCTCACTTCAAGGTGCCGCGGCATATCCGTTTTGTTGACGAGTACCCGATGACCGTGACCGGCAAGGTGCAGAAGTTTCGCATGCGTGAGATCAGTGTGGCGGAGATTTCAGCTGTTTCTGCGGGTTGATGCGCTGGGGCAACCGGCCCTTTCGCGGGTAAACCCGCTCCTACAAAGACCGCGCCGCATGCAAGGCCGGCGTGCTTAATGCAGGAGCGGGCTTACCCGCGAAAAGGTCAGACCTGCCAGTACAGAAACCTGGTCTACCCTTAAGCCTTCACCGGTGGCTCCTGGCTCGGCGGGTCGCCTACCGTCGGCGGTACGGTCGGCTTGATCGGCAGTTCATCCGGCTCTTCTTCCGGCACGGGCGGCGGCAAGCTCGGGTCGTCGATGTTGGGATCGGGGGTTTCCGGTGGCATGGGAATGTTCATGGCCTGGCCTCGCGTGGGTGAGTTGAAGAGGTGCTGCAGGCTCTGACTGCTGGCAGCTGCCATTCGCTCATTTTTTTTGAACCCCGCGCCTGTGCCCGGCTCTGAACCCTTACCGCCACCAGCCTGAGGGAGCAAGGTCGATGTCACGAAACGAGCCCTTTGAAAGCGTGCCCATGGCGAACGATCATCCGGACCAGGCCATCAGCCTGTCCCAGGCGCTGCTGGCGCCGCGTATCGTGATCGAAGACACCCAACCCGTGCTTGACGCCGGCACCTTCGCCGCCAAGGCCATCAGTGGCCAGCCGGTGGCCGTCAGCAGCAAGGTCTACAGCGATGGCCACGACCGCCTGGCGGTAATGCTCAACTGGCGCCAGGCACACAGCCGGCGCTGGCACTGCCTGCCCATGCAGTCGCCGGGCAACGACCTTTGGCTGGCCGAATTCACCCCCAGCGAACTGGGCCCGCACCTGTTCAGCATCGAGGCCTGGATCGATCCGTTCGCCACCTTCTGCCACGACCTGGAGAAGAAGTACCACGCCGGTGTCGAGGTCAGGCTTGAGCTGGAAGAGGGCCGGCTGATGCTGGGCCAGGGTATCGCCTTGTGCAGCGGTGCCTTGCGTGACGAGCTTGAGGCCGTGCAGTTGCGCCTGCCTTCGCTCGGCATCGACGACCAGGTGGCCCTGTTTCTTGACCCGGTTACCGCACGCCTGATGGGCGAAGCCGAGCACCGCAGCTACCTGGCCCGCAGCCGTGAGTTCCCGGTCGATGTCGACCGCCCGGCGGCGCAGTACGCCAGCTGGTACGAACTGTTCCCGCGCTCGATCACTGACGACCCACAGCGCCATGGCACCTTCAATGATGTACACGCACGGCTGCCGATGATCCGTGACATGGGCTTCGACGTACTGTACTTCCCCCCCATCCACCCCATCGGCATGCAGCACCGCAAGGGCCGCAACAATGCGCTGAAGGCCGAACCGGGCGACCCGGGCAGCCCATACGCCATCGGCAGTGCCGAAGGCGGCCATGAGGCCATCCACCCGCAGCTTGGCAGCCGAGACGACTTCCGCCGGTTGGTGGCTGCCGCTGCCGAGCATGGCCTGGAAATCGCCCTCGACTTCGCCATCCAGTGCTCCCAGGACCACCCCTGGCTCAAGGAGCACCCGGGTTGGTTCAGCTGGCGCCCGGACGGCAGCATCCGCTACGCCGAGAACCCGCCAAAAAAATACCAGGACATCGTCAACGTCGACTTCTACGCCCCAGAGGCAGTGCCCAGCCTGTGGCTGGCCCTGCGTGACGTGGTGGTCGGCTGGGTCGAGGAGGGCGTGAAGACCTTCCGCGTCGACAACCCGCACACCAAGCCGCTGCCATTCTGGCAATGGCTGATCGCCAATGTGCGTAGCCAGCACCCCGACGTCATCTTCCTCGCCGAGGCCTTTACCCGGCCGGCGATGATGGCGCGCCTGGGCAAGGTGGGCTACGCGCAAAGCTATACCTATTTCACCTGGCGCAACCACAAGCAGGAACTGCGCGAGTACTTCGAGCAGCTCAACCAGCCGCCCTGGAGCCAGTGCTACCGGCCGAACTTCTTCGTCAACACGCCGGATATCAACCCGTACTTCCTGCACACCTCCGGCCGCGCCGGTTTCCTCATCCGTGCGGCGCTGGCGACCATGGGCTCAGGCTTGTGGGGCATGTACTCGGGCTTCGAGCTGTGCGAAAGCACGCCGCTGCCGGGCAAGGAGGAATACCTGGATTCGGAGAAGTACCAGCTTCGCCCGCGCGACTTCAGCCAGGCCGGCAACATCATTGCCGAGATCGCCCAACTTAACCGCATCCGCCGTCAGAACCCTGCCTTGCAAACCCATTTGGGCGTGGCGTTTTTCAACTGCTGGAACGACAACATCCTGTACTTCGCCAAACGCACGCCTGAACGCGACAATTACATCCTGGTGGCGATCAGCCTCGACCCACACAACGCCCAGGAAGCGCACTTCGAGCTGCCGCTGTGGGAGCTGGGGCTGGGTGACAACGCCGAAACCCACGGTGAAGACCTGATGAACGGCCACCGTTGGTCGTGGTACGGCAAGACCCAGTTCATGCGCATCGAGCCCTGGCACCAGCCGTTCGGTATCTGGCGTATCGAAAAGGCCCATTGACGATCGCACGCTGTTCCCCCTGTAGGAGCGGGTTTACCCGCGAACATCGGCGAAGCCGGTGCCATACACCACGGTGCCTGCTTCGCGAGTAAACCCGCTCCTACAGAGGATCGCGCAAGCTCAAGACAGCTTTGAAAGGAGTCCCCCATGGCCAAGCGTTCCCGCCCGGCAGCCTTCATCGACGACCCGCTGTGGTACAAGGACGCGGTCATCTACCAACTGCACATCAAGTCGTTCTTCGATTCGAACAATGACGGCATCGGTGATTTCGCCGGCCTGATCAGCAAACTCGACTACATTGCCGAACTGGGCGTCAACACCTTGTGGCTGCTGCCGTTCTACCCCTCGCCACGGCGCGACGACGGCTACGACATCGCCGAATACAAGGCCGTGCACCCCGACTACGGCAGCATGGCCGATGCCCGCCGCTTCATCGCCGAAGCGCACAAGCGCGGCCTGCGGGTGATCACCGAGCTGGTCATCAACCACACCAGCGACCAGCACCCGTGGTTCCAGCGTGCCCGCCACGCCAAGCCCGGCAGCAAGGCGCGGGACTTCTACGTGTGGTCGGATGATGACCAGAAATACGACGGCACGCGCATCATTTTCCTCGACACCGAAAAGTCCAACTGGACCTGGGACCCGGTCGCCGGCCAGTACTTCTGGCACCGCTTCTACGCGCACCAGCCAGACCTCAACTTCGACAACCCGCAGGTGCTCAAGGCGGTGATCGGGGTGATGCGCTTCTGGCTCGACCTGGGTGTCGACGGCCTGCGTCTGGACGCCATCCCTTACCTGATCGAACGCGACGGCACCAACAACGAAAACCTTGCTGAAACCCACCAAGTGCTCAAGGCGATCCGCGCCGAAATCGACGCCAACTATCCCGACCGCATGCTGCTGGCTGAAGCTAACCAATGGCCTGAAGACACCCGCCCGTATTTCGGCGAAGGCGATGGCGACGAATGCCACATGGCCTTCCACTTCCCGTTGATGCCGCGCATGTACATGGCGTTGGCCATGGAGGACCGTTTCCCGATCACCGACATCCTGCGCCAGACCCCGGAAATCCCCGCCAATTGCCAGTGGGCGATCTTCCTGCGCAACCACGATGAGCTGACCCTGGAAATGGTCACCGACCGTGAGCGCGACTACCTGTGGAACTACTACGCCGAAGACCGCCGTGCGCGCATCAACCTTGGCATCCGCCGGCGCCTGGCACCGCTGTTGCAGCGTGACCGTCGACGAATCGAACTGCTCACCAGCCTGCTGCTGTCGATGCCCGGCACGCCCACCCTGTACTACGGCGACGAACTGGGCATGGGCGACAACATCTACCTGGGCGACCGCGACGGGGTACGCACGCCCATGCAGTGGTCGCCGGACCGCAATGGCGGTTTTTCCCGCGCCGACCCGCAGCGCCTGGTGCTGCCGCCGATCATGGACCCGCTGTACGGGTACCAGACGGTCAACGTCGAAGCGCAGAGCCACGACCCGCACTCGTTGCTGAACTGGACCCGGCGCATGCTGGCAGTGCGCAGGCAGCAAAAGGCCTTTGGCCGCGGCACGCTGCGCACCCTCACGCCCAGCAACCGGCGCATCCTTGCCTACATACGTGAATACACCGATGCCGATGGCAACACCGAGGTCATTCTGTGCGTGGCCAACGTCTCGCGCGCGGCCCAGGCGGCGGAACTGGAACTGTCACAATTCGCCGACAAAGTACCGGTAGAGATGCTCGGTGGCAGCGCCTTCCCGCCCATCGGCCAATTGCCGTTCCTGCTGACCTTGCCGCCCTATGCCTTTTACTGGTTCCTGCTGGCCAGCCGCGACCGCATGCCCAGCTGGCACATCCAGCCCACCGAGGGGTTACCTGAATTGACCACGCTGGTACTGCGCAAGCGTATGGAAGAACTGCTGGAAGCCCCGTCAAGCGATACGCTGCAAGGCAGCATCCTGCCGCAATACCTGCCCAAGCGGCGCTGGTTTGCCGGCAAGGAAGGGCCGATCGACCAGGTGCGGCTGTGCTACGGCATGCGTTTCGGCACCGCTGCCACGCCGGTGCTGCTCAGCGAAATCGAAGTGCTCAGCGACGGCACGGCTACCCGCTACCAGCTGCCGTTCGGCCTGCTGCGCGAGGAACACATCAACAGCGCGCTGCCGCAGCAACTGGCGTTGTCGCGAGTACGCCGCGCTCACCAGGTGGGCTTGATCACGGACGCGTTCGTCCTGGAACCGTTCATCCGCGCCGTTATGCAAGCTTGCCAGGACGGCCTGCGCCTGGCGTGTGGCAGCAGCGAAGGTGAACTGCGCTTCGAGTGCACAGCGCAGTTGGCTGGCCTGGCACTCGACGACGAGAGCGAAGTGCGCTACCTCAGCGCCGAGCAGTCCAACAGCTCGGTGGTGATCGGCGACCGCGTGGTGCTCAAGCTGATTCGCCGGGTCAACCCGGGTATCCACCCGGAACTGGAAATGAGCGCCTACCTGACTGCCGCCGGCTTTGCCAATATCTCGCCACTGCTGGCCTGGGTCAGTCGGGTTGACGAACAAGCTGCCCCGCACCTGCTGATGATTGCCCAGGGGTACCTGAGCAACCAGGGTGACGCCTGGGCCTGGACCCAGAACACCCTGGAACGGGCCATTCGCGATCAGATGGAGCCGTCCAGCCTGGAGGCCGAAGCGCACACTGACGCCTTGGCCGAGCTGACCGGCTTTGCCGCCTTGCTTGGCCAGCGTCTGGGCGAGATGCACCTGTTGCTGGCTGCACCCACCCACGATGAAGCCTTCCAGCCGCGCCCAAGCAATGCGCAGGACAGCCAGCGCTGGCGTGCACAGATCAGCGCCGAACTAGTCCACGCCCTTGACCTGCTGGCTCAGCACCGCGATTCACTCGACAGCGACAGCCAGGCCCTTGTCGACGACCTGCAACAGCAGCGCGACGGCTTGGCCCAGCACATCGACAACCTGACCGAGCAGGCCCAGGGTGGCCTGCTGATGCGTGTGCATGGCGACTTGCACCTGGGCCAGGTACTGGTGGTGCAGGGCGATGCCTACCTGATCGATTTCGAAGGCGAACCGGCCCGACCGCTGGAAGAGCGCCGGGCAAAACACAGCCCGTACAAGGATGTCAGCGGCGTGCTGCGATCATTCGACTATGCTGCTGCGATGATCTTGCGCAGCGCGTCTGCGGTGGACCTTTCCGAGCCAGCCCGGCAAGCCCGGCAGCGGGTTGCCCGGCAGTACCTGCACCAGTCGCGGCATGCCTTTGTCGAAGCCTATGGCCTGGCCACCGCCGCCATGCCCCACGCCTGGCAGCAGGCCGAGGGCGAGCGTGCGGCACTGGAACTGTTCTGCCTGGAAAAAGCTGCCTACGAAATTACATACGAAGCCGAAAACCGTCCGAGTTGGCTGGCCGTGCCTTTGCATGGCCTGCATGGACTGATCAGTACCTGGGGAGAGTCATAGATGAATGCAACCACGCGTGACAACGGCGGCCTTCGGCAAAGGGATCTCGACGCCCTGGCCCGCGCCGAACACGCCGATCCATTTGCGGTGCTTGGACCCCATGGCGATGGCGCAGGCGGGCAAGTCATTCGTGCCTTCCTGCCCAATGCGCTGAATGTGCACATCCTGGCGCGCCACGATGGCCGGGTGCTTGCCGAAATGGTGCAGGGTAGCTTGCCCGGGTTGTTCAGCGCGCACCTTGATGAGGCGCAACCCTACCAGTTGCACATCAGTTGGGCCGGCGGTGAGCAAGTGACCGAAGACCCCTACAGCTTCGGCCCGCAACTGGGTGACATGGACCTGCACCTGTTCGCTGAAGGCAACCACCGCGACTTGTCCGGGCGCTTCGGTGCCCAGCCGATTCGGGTCGATGGCGTCGATGGGGTGTGCTTCTCGGTGTGGGCGCCGAATGCTCGGCGCGTGTCGGTGGTGGGTGATTTCAACAATTGGGATGGCCGCCGCCACCCCATGCGGCTGCGCCACAGCGCCGGGGTGTGGGAGCTGTTCATTCCGCGCCTGGGCGTGGGCGAAACCTACAAGTACGAAGTGCTCGGCAAGGACGGCATCTTGCCGTTGAAGGCCGACCCGCTGGCCCGCGCCACCGAACTGCCGCCGAGCACTGCTTCCAAGGTGGCCGGTGAACTTGGCCACGCCTGGCAAGACCACGACTGGATGGCGCAGCGCGCCCAGCGCCATGCCTACAACGCGCCACTGTCGATCTACGAACTGCACCCCGGTTCCTGGCGCTGCGAGCTGGACGACACCGGTGAAGTCAGCCGCTACTACAATTGGCGCGAACTGGCCGAGCGCCTGGTCCCCTATGTGCAGACGCTGGGTTTCACCCATATCGAACTGCTGCCCATCATGGAGCACCCGTTCGGTGGCTCCTGGGGCTACCAGCCGTTGTCGATGTTCGCACCTACCTCGCGCTACGGCAGCGCCGAGGACTTTGCTGCCTTCATCGATGCCTGCCACCAAGGCGGCATTGGTGTGCTGCTGGACTGGGTGCCGGCGCATTTCCCTACTGATGAGCACGGCCTGGCACGCTTCGACGGCACCGCCCTGTACGAATACGACAACCCGCTGGAGGGCTACCACCAGGACTGGAACACACTGATCTACAACCTTGGCCGCAACGAGGTGCGCGGTTTCATGATGGCCTCGGCACTGCACTGGCTGAAGCATTTTCACATCGACGGCCTGCGCGTCGATGCGGTGGCCTCGATGCTGTACCGCGACTACTCGCGCAAGGCCGGCGAATGGGTGCCCAACCGCCATGGCGGGCGCGAGAACCTCGAAGCCATCGACTTCATCCGCCACCTCAACGGTGTAGCTGCCGTGGAAGCACCGGGGGCGTTGATCATCGCTGAAGAGTCCACCGCCTGGCCTGGTGTCAGCCAGCCGACCCAGCAAGGCGGGCTTGGCTTTGCCTACAAATGGAACATGGGCTGGATGCACGACACCCTGCACTACATCCAGAACGACCCGGTACACCGCACCTACCACCACAACGAGATGAGCTTTGGGCTGATCTACGCCTACTCCGAGCATTTCATCCTGCCCATCTCCCACGATGAAGTGGTGCACGGCAAGCATTCGCTGATCGACAAGATGCCCGGTGACCGCTGGCAGAAGTTTGCCAACCTGCGCGCCTATCTCACCTTCATGTGGGCGCACCCGGGCAAGAAGCTGCTGTTCATGGGGTGTGAGTTCGGCCAGTGGCGGGAGTGGAACCATGACAGCGAGCTGGACTGGTACCTGCTGCAGTACCCCGAGCACCAAGGGGTTCAGCGCCTGGTTGGCGACCTCAACCGCTTGTACCGCGACGTGCCAGCGCTGCACGAGCAAGACTGCCAGCCGCAGGGCTTCCAGTGGCTGATCGGTGACGATGCGCAAAACAGCGTGTATGCCTGGCTGCGCTGGAGCAGCAGCGGCGAGCCAGTGCTGGTGGTGGCCAACTTTACCCCGGTGCCGCGCGAGGGCTACCGGATAGGCGTGCCGTTTGGCGAGTGCTGGCAGGAGTTGTTGAACAGCGATGCTGAGCTGTATGCCGGGTCGAATGTAGGCAATCTGGGGGCGGTGGCCAGTGATGAGGTGGCTAGCCATGGGCAGCCATTGTCGCTGGCTTTGAATTTGCCGCCGCTTGGGGTTCTGGTGATGAAACCAGCCTGATGTCCCGGCTGTACCGGCCCTTTCGCGGGTGAACCCGCTCCCACAGGTATTGCACAAGTTTCAGACGCTGTGCGGTCCTTGTGGGAGCGGGTTCACCCGCGAAGAGGCCGAACCTGCCTACCACCGCATCCGCACCCCAAGGCTACCAATCAGCCCATTCAAATCATTGTCATCCACATCACTGCTGTAGTCGGCACTGACAAACAAGGCCACCGAAGGCGTCACCCGTGCTACCAGCCCCAAGCCCAGTTCCACCGTGGTCGAATAGCGCGAGCTGGAGATCTTGTCCACCTGGTCCAGCTTCACCTCATCGGCATTGCTGAAGTCATACCACACGTTGGTTCGCACATAGGGTTCGATCGGCATGCCACGCACTTCATAGCGCCCGGACAATCTGGCACCGACCCGGCCACTCCAGCTTGGCTGGCTGTTGAAGGCCTGCAGGGTTTCTTCCTGCACCTGGTTACCGGGGAAGAACTGCTGGTTGATCAACTGTGCCTGGGGTTCGATTACCCAGTTGCCACCCAGGCGGATCGGGTAGCCGCCTTCCACCGAGAACGTCATCGCGTGGCCGCTCTCGTCAAGGCGCTGGCCGTTTTCACCACGGCCCAGTACATCGATGCGCGAGCCCATGGCCACCGCATCCAGGTGCCAGCCCTGTTCATGGGTCATGCTCCAGTACACCCCCAGGCTTTCACCGCTCAGGTTCACCGCATTGCGCTGCTTGTCGCCCAGCAGCGGACGCATGCCGTTGAAGCTGCTTTGCAGGTTGTTGTGCCCCACGAAAATCCCGGCACGGTGCACATTGCCCCCTGCCGTTTCACGCACGAACAGGTCCGGGCCGATCATCAGTTGCTGGCTGGGGGCCTCAAGCTGGTCGGGCGGTTGTGCACCGTTGCGCGGGGCAGCAGGGAAAAACTGTGCCCACTGGCTGGCAATCAGGTCCGGTGCGGCCTGCCCGTGGCGTTCACTCATCTTTTGCGAAAACGCATTCAGGGTGGCGGCGTTCAAGCCACTTGCGCTCACCGGGTCGAGTGACAGTTGTGGCACTGTTGTCTGCTGCAGAAAACCGGGCGAAACAGGGTCGTCCTGCCGTTCGTACGCGAAAGTTTCCACCGGGGTTGCCAGAAGCAGCGACGTGGAAACCGCATAGAAAAGACGGTCGAAGCGCATCGGGCCCGAGGTGTTTTTCATGGCGGATCTCCTTTGTTCTTGTGGGGTACAGCCCAAGGACCTGGCCTGTTGTCACGAGCTGTACGGCAAAAACAGGGGGCGACCCAAACCAGCGCGCCAGCTTTCGCAAACGCGCACAAAGGCGCGAGCTAGAGGCCCGGCACGAGATTTTTACGACTAGGTAATGTTCAGCTAAGGAGAGGTAACCGCTTGCGTCAAGAAAGCGTGAAGGAACTGTTCACGTTCTGTGGTCGGGTACAAACCCTTGATTTTCCGAGTAAACAGGTAGGGTATAGCGGGGTTCGCTATTTGCCGCGCCGCGGCTATGAAAAATGATTGCTAGAGCCGCACCTCAACTGCCAGCGGCAGGTGGTCCGACAGGTGCGACCAAGGCTTGTGCCCCAGAATCCGCGGCCCATGGCTTTCGGCATTGCGCAGGTAAATACGGTCCAGGCGCAGCAACGGCAAGCGGGCAGGGTAGGTGCGGGCAAGGTGGCCGTGGTGGCGCTCGAAGGCCTCGTGCAAGTCGCTTTGCAGGCCGAGCGTGCGGTTGCCATGAGCCTTCCAGTCGTTGAAATCACCGGCAATGATGACCGGGGCGTCGTTGGGCAAGGCATCCAGCAATTTGCGTAGCAGTTGAAGCTGCTTCTGGCGATGGCTCTCCAGCAGTGACAGGTGCACGCACACTGCATGCACCTGGCCTTGGCCGGGCACATCGAGAATGCAGTGCAACAGCCCACGGCGCTCAGGCCCGGTAATCGACACATCAAGGTTGCGGTGTTCGATGATCGGGTACTTGGACAGCAGTGCGTTGCCGTGGTGGCCGTCCGGGTACACCGCATTGCGGCCGTAGGCGAAGTCGCTCCACATGCTGTCGGCGAGAAATTCGTACTGCGAGGTCTGCGGCCAGCCAGGGTAGCGCGCGGCGTGGCGATCGTGGCTGCCGAGCACTTCCTGCAGGAAGACGATGTCGGCCTGGGTGCTGCGCACTGCTTCGCGCAGCTCTGGCAGGATGAAGCGCCGGTTGAAAGCGGTGAAACCCTTGTGGGTGTTCACCGTCAGTACCCGCAGCCGCTTCACGGCCGGGGCCTGGTTGACACTGGCGAAACCATTACTGCCGGCTTCAAGGCTCACAATTCCTCCTGAAGTTAACCCTGGCCAACCCTGTGTGAGCAACTGTCTTGCTCAATTTTCAGAATCTGGCGCGCCCCTGTAGGAGCGGGCTTGCCCGCGAACACGGGCGAAGCCCGTGCCATTCACCACTGTGTCGGCGTCGTGGGCAAACCCACAGGTATCGCGTGTCGTTCAATAGCTAGGACCGGGCATGCGCATCACGGTTCACTCTTCCTCGTGTTGCAACACCATCAGCAACATCGACCGCCCCTTCACCTCGAAGGTACTGTCGAACTGCAGATGCTGCCCCTTGCGCAGCTCTGGGCGGTCGGTGTCGACCAGGCAGCTCCAGTAATCGCCTTCCGGCACGCTTGGCAATTTGAACGGTACGACATCATGGTGGGCATTGACGATCAGCAGCACCGTGGCCTCGGCACCGGGCCGGGCGATACCGCTGACCTGCGCGCGGCCGTCGATCAGCATGCCCAGGCAGCGCCCGTGCGGGTCTTCCCACTGTTCAACGCTCATCTCGCTGCCGTCCGGCGCCAGCCAGGTCACGTCCTTCACCCCGATCGCTTCATTGTAGTCGCCCACCAGGAAGCGCGAGCGGCGCAGTACCGGGTAGGCCAGGCGCAGGCGGGTCAGGCGCTTGACGAAGGCCAGCAGTTCCTCGCCGTCCTGGTCCAGGTCCCAGTTCACCCAGCCGATCTCACTGTCCTGGCAGTAGGCGTTGTTGTTGCCGTGCTGGGTACGGCTGAACTCGTCACCGGCAACGATCATCGGCGTGCCCTGGGCCAGCAGCAGGGTGGCGAAGTAGTTGCGCATCTGGCGCATGCGCAGGGCGTTCACTGCCGGGTCGTCCGTTGGCCCTTCGACGCCGCAGTTCCATGACAGGTTGTTGTCGGTGCCGTCCTGGTTGTTCTCGTCGTTGTCTTCGTTGTGTTTGTGGTTGTACGACACTAGGTCGCGTAGGGTGAAACCGTCGTGTGCGGTGACGAAGTTGATCGAGGAATAGGGGCGCCGGCCGCGGTTGTTGAACATGTCGCCCGAGGCGGTCATGCGCGCGGCAAAGTCGGCCAGTTGGCCTTCGTCGCCTTTCCAGAAGGCGCGCGCGGTATCGCGGAAGCGGTCGTTCCACTCGGCCCAGCCAGGGGCGAAGTTACCGACCTGGTAACCGCCGGGGCCACAGTCCCACGGCTCGGCAATCAGCTTGACCTGGCTGAGCATAGGGTCCTGGCGGCAGGCGACGAGGAAGCCGTGGCGCTCGCTGTAGCCGTCGTGGTAGCGGCCAAGGATGGTCGCCAGGTCGAACCGGAAACCGTCCACATGCATTTCGCCGGCCCAGTAGCGCAGCGAGTCGGTGACCAGTTGCAGCACGCAAGGGTGGCTGAGGTCCAGGGTGTTGCCAGTGCCGGAATCGTTGATGTAGAAGCGCTTGTCATCCGGCATCAGACGGTAGTACGAGGCGTTGTCGATGCCGCGCATCGACAGGGTCGGGCCGCGCTCGTTGCCTTCGGCGGTGTGGTTGTAGACCACGTCGAGGATCACCTCCAACCCTGCATCGTGCAGGTGCGCGACCATCTCCTTGAATTCGGCAATCTTGCCGCTGGCCAGGTAGCGCGGGTGCGGGGCGAAGAAGGCGATGCTGTTGTAGCCCCAGTAGTTGTTCAGGCCCTTGTCCAGCAAGTGCTGGTCGTTGACGAAGGCGTGGATCGGCAGCAGCTCGATGCTGGAAACACCCAGGTCCTTGATGTGCTTGAGCAACTCGTCATTGGCCAGGCCGGCGAAGGTGCCGCGCAGTTCTTCTGGCACCGCCGGGTGGCGCATGCTGATGCCGCGGGTATGCGCCTCGTAGATGATCGTGCGCTCCCACGGGATCAGCACGCGCTGGTCTCGGCCCCAGGTGAAGGCTGGGTCGATCACCTTGCATTTGGGCACGAAAGGCGCACTGTCACGCTCGTCGAACGACAAGTCGCCATCGGGGTGGCCGATGGTGTAACCAAACAGCGCCTCGGACCATTGAAGGCTGCCGACCAGTTGCTTGGCATACGGGTCGATCAGCAGTTTGTTGGGGTTGAAGCGGTGGCCGTTTTCCGGCTCGTAAGGGCCATGTACACGGTAGCCGTAGACCAGCCCGGGGTGGGCGTCGGGCAGGTAACCGTGGTAGATCTCGTCGGTGTATTCGGGCAGCTCGATGCGCTCGATTTCCTGTTCGCCGGTGGAGTCGAACAGGCACAGCTCGACCTTGGTGGCGTTGGCCGAGAACAGAGCGAAGTTGACCCCGAGGCCATCCCAGGTGGCGCCGAGGGGGAAGGGCAGGCCTTCGCGGATGCGCGATGGGGCAACTGAGCGGGTTTTCTTTGGGGTGCGAGGGCTCATGGCGATCCTTTCAGGGCCGTAGTGGAAGGGAATTGCGTTGTCCTGCACCGCCCTCTTCGCGGGTAAACCCGCTCCCACAGTTAGCGCAAATCGGTGTAGGAGCGGGTTTACCCGCGAAAGGGCCGGAACACGCTTAACCGACAGCCGGTTTTTTCACTGCCCGAGGCTTTTTCACCGCGGCAGGTTTTTCAGCAGGCGCTGCCGCTACCTTGGCCTTGGCCGGTGCCCGCTTGCGCGGCGCGGCCTTAGGCGCCAAGGCCTCAGCCTCTGCCAGCTTGCGGGCCATGTCCCAGTGGCGGTCTTCCTGGCCGGCGGGTTTACCTTCGGACTCCCAGATCTGGTAGGCAAATTCGCGAATACGTTTTTCATCGACACTCATCATGACGCTCCTGATGCTCAAGATTGTTGTATCAACAGGTTGACCGGAAACTCCGCCAGCACGGCGCTCAACATCAGCTCCCTAGAAGGGCTGACCGCCGCACAGGGGAAAAGTCCCGTCGACTTGGCAGGTGACAAGGCAAACGGCAGTACCAGCCGGGTGTCGTCCCAGTTCTGTGCCGGGATCAACGGTGTAGTGGCGCCCCCGAGCAGGCTGCTGGCCAGGCGCGGGGCGACAACGATGGCGTGTTCGCCTTCGCCCAGCCGGGCAAAGGCGATCACCTTGTCAGCATGCCGGCCCTGCACGGTCAGTGGCAGGTGGGCGCCACGGCGGAACAGCTCGGCGTGGGCCTGGCGGCAGTCCAGCACCCGGGCGACCAGGGCCTGTTTGAGGCGGCCGTCGCGCCAGTGCGCCAGCAGTTCGGCTGCCGGCGTGGCGTCATCCAGGGTGCGGCGCCTTAAAGCGTAGTCCACGGCGCGGCGGTTGTCCGGGTCAACCAGGCTGAAGTCCCAGTATTCGTTGCCCTGGTACAGGTCGGGAACGCCGGGCGTGGTCATGCGCAACAGGGCCTGGACCAGGCTGTTGAGCGCGCCCGGGCACGCCAGCAGTTGCGCGGCGTCCGCCACGGACTTGCGCAATTGATGGTTCTCGCGGTCCAGCAGCAGGCCATCGAGGTACCGGGCACAAGCGCTTTCGTAAGCCTCGTTCGGCGCGCTCCAGCTACTGCGCAACTTGGCCTCGCGCAGGGCTTTTTGCTGCCACTGGCGAACGCGTTCGGCGTAGTGCCGCAGGCCACTGTCGTCGTGCAGGTCAAGCTCCAGCGGCCAACTGCCAAGCAAGGTCTGCAGCAGCATCAACTCGTCGCCGGGGCTGGGGGCCGGGCCGTCATCCAGCTGCGCGCGCAACGGCGCGGCCAGTTCACGCCAGTGCTCAACCCGGCTGGCCAGCCACGGGCCGCGTTCGCTGAGCACCGCCAGGCGCGCACGGGTGTCCTCGCCGCGTTTGTGGTCATGGGTGGCGGTGGCCAGCAGGTTGTCGGGAAAATCACGCAGGCGCCGCTGTGCCTCGTTGTGAAAATGCGCAAGGGGTGCACTGAAGCGCTCGGCCTCGAAACCCACGTCATTGCGCGACAGCAGCCGTGCGCTGCGGTAGAACGCGGTGTCTTCCACCGCCTTGGCAGCGCTCGGCGCGGTCAGTTGCTGGAAGCGTACGCAGGCGTGGCGCAGCTGCTTGCGTGCCCGGCCCGGTGGCAGTTGGCGCCAGGCGCGGCCACCCAGCCATTGCTCCAGCTGGTCGAGCAGTGGCCAGTCGGCTTCGCCGAGGTCCTGGCGGGCATTGGCCAGCGCTTGCTGGAAAAACACCTCGTCTTCAGCCGGGCGCCCACAGGCATTGAAGTAAGTGCGGTAGACCGGGTAGTGCGCCACCAGTGCCTGTAAGGCGCGGCGGATTGCACCGAGGGTCAGGTCGCGGGTCATCAGGTCGTTGCGCGCCACCTGCAATAGCGCCTGGGCTACCGACTCGCAGTCTCCCGCCAGGCTGGCGTTGAGCACCAGGTGGCGGGCCTGGCGTACCTCCTCGGGGAAGTCCGGGCGCTCGCTGATGTTTGCCCATGATTCAGTCAACGCGGCTTCACCGGCTGGGTCGTGCTGCAGCAGCGACACCTGGTTCATAAACTCGTAGCCGGTGGTGCCGTCGGTGAGCCAGTCGCGGTGCAGGTGTTCGTTGGCACCGAGGATCTTCTCGACGTAGATCGGGAAATGTTCCAGGGCTGCAGCCAGTGGCCGCCGGGCCAGCAGGCCATCGACCCTGCGGCGCAGTTTGCGGCAGTAGCCACGCGGGTCGGCCAGGCCATCGATATGGTCGATGCGCAGGCCATCCACCAGCCCCCGCTCGATCAGTTCGAACAGCTTGGCGTGGGTGGCTTCGAACACCAGCGAACGCTCGACGCGCAAGCCGCCCAGTTCGTTGATGTCGAAGAAGCGCCGCCAGTTGATGTCGTCGGCAGCGGTGCGCCAGCTGGCCAGGCGGTAAGTCTGGCGCTCCAGCAGCAGGTGCAGGCGCTTGAAGCCGTTTTCGGCGCGGCTGTCGAAGGCTACCAGCGCCGACTCCAGGTCGGCACCTTCGCGCACCAGGCGTGCCAGTTCGGTGTGCAGGGGGAGGGCATCGACCAGCGGTGTGGTCGAATCGGCCAATGCCGTGAAGTGCTCGGCCAAGGCCTTCAGGGCAGGCTCCGGGCTGAGGGCGAGAATCCAGCCATAGTCGACCGGGCAGACCGGGAAGCGGTGATCGTAGTGGGCGATTTGCAGCGTGCCCTGCTGCTTGTCGAATTCAAGCGGTATCTCGCCATTCTTCAGGGCCATGCCGTAGTCGCTGCCCAGGAACGGCAGCAGCAGTTGCCCGGCCAGCAGCGGGTCGCTGGAGTGCCACTGGATGTCGAAGAACGCTGCATACGGGCTGCGCCGGCCCCAGGCCAGCAAGCTTTGCCACCAAGGGTTGTCGGCACCGCCCACGGCCATGTGGTTGGACACGGTATCGAGGATCAGCCCCATGCCATGCTGGCGCAGGGCAGCGACCAGCCGCTCCAGCGCGGCTTCGCCGCCGAGTTCCGGGTTGACCTGCGTCGGGTCGACCACGTCATAGCCATGGCGCGAGCCGGCGCGGGCCTTGAGGATCGGCGAGGCATACAGGTGGCTGATGCCCAGTTGGGCGAAATACGGCACCAGTGGCACCGCGTGATCCAGGGTGAAGTCGCTGTGAAACTGCAGGCGCAGGGTCGCGGTCAGTGGTTTCATCGGTCACGCTCCCAAGCCTGTTCGCGGGCCTGGGCCAGCAACTCCAGGCGCCGTGCGGCATCTTCATCGTCGAGCAGTTCACGCACCGGGCGGGCGAAGCGCCGGCGCCAGTTGGGGTGGCCGCTGGTCGTGCCCGGCAGGTTGGGCTGCTCATCACAGCCCAGCAGGTCTTCCAGCGGCACCAGCACCAGCGGCGCACGCGTATGGCCAACGTAGCGGATGGCGGCATCGATCAGTGCGTCGTTGCCCTTCAGTGGGCCATAGTTGGCTTCCAGTGTTCTGCGCAGGCCGTCGTGTTCCTTCTGGCGGTCGTGGCGCCAGTGCAATTCGGTGGCGGCGTCGATCAGTTGCAAGCGGTGGTTCCAGTCGATATCGCGGTTGTCCAGCCAGCCGGCCAGCGGTGCCAGGTCGTGGGTACCGGTGGTGGCCAGGGCGTTGTCCGGCCAGTCGAGAATCGGCTTGAAGTGGCCGGGCTGGGTCTGCTCGAACGGCAGCACGCGCATGCCCAGCACGGCTTTCTCGGCCAGCGTTTCACGCAGGCCGTCAGGCACGGTGCCCAGGTCCTCGCCGAGAATGATTGCCTGATGGCGTACCGACTCCAGCGCCAGCAGGCGCAGCAGGTCGTCCAGCGGGTAGTTGAGGTAGGCGCCTTCACTGGGCTTGGCACCCTGCGGGATCAGCCACAGCCGGCGCAGCCCCATTACATGGTCAATGCGCAGGCCGCCGGCATGGGCAAGGTTGGCTCGCAGCATCTCGATGAAGGCGCGGTAGCCGTTGCGCTTGAGGCCCTCAGGTGAGAAGGCGCATATGCCCCAGTCCTGCCCGGCGCGGTTGAGAATGTCGGGCGGCGCGCCCACGTTCAGGCCGGCCAGCAACTCATCCTGGCGGCTCCAGGCCTGGCTGCCGGCACCGTCCGCGCCCACTGCCAGGTCAGCGATCAGCCCGACCGTCATACCGTTGCCGCGCGCGGCCTCCTGGGCGCGTTGCAGGCCGCGGTCGGTCAGCCATTGGCAGAAGGCATGGAACTCGACCTTGGCCGGGTAGGCATTGGCGAAGGCTTCCACTTCAGGGTGGTAGGGGTCGTGCCAGGCCTTGGGCCAGTGGCGCCAGTCGGCCCCCAGGCCATGCTCCACGGCTTGCGCTTGCAGCACCTCGAAGCGGCAGTGGTGTTCCAGGGCCTGGCCGCCGGCTTCGCGGAAGCTGTCAAAATCCTTGCGTAGCGGGTGGTCGCCTTGGCTGAAACCCTGATACAGCGCTTCAAGCAGACGCTGGTGGGCACTGGCGGCGCGGGGCCAGTCGACCAGTGGGCGTTGCTCCAGTTCTTCCAGTTGCTGTTCCAGGCCGCAGGCGTCTATGGCCATGCGTACTTCCCGTTCACCCAGCAGGGCAGCTGGGCTGGCGTACAGGGTGTTGAGCAGCAGGCGGCTGGAAGGTGAGTAGGGGCTGTAGTGTTCCTGTTCGATGGCCGACAGGGCGTGGATCGGGCTGATGGCCAAGGCATCGGCGCCGCGTTCGGCGGCCGAGCGCGCCAGTTGCTCCAGTGCCAGGCAGTCGCCGTAACCGCCATCGCCGGGGCGGCGCAGGCTGTACAGTTGCACCGCCAGCCCCCAGCAACGCGGTGGCGGCTGCTGAACTGTGTCTTCCAGGCTGTGGCAGCGCGGCGGGGCCACGGCCACGGTGAAGTGACGGTTGTCGATCTGCACCTGGTGATAACCGATGGGCAGCACACCGGGCAGGTTTGCCTGCTCGTCAAGGCTGAGGGCAAGCGAGGTGTGGTCTTCCAGCGTGCAGTGGGCGACGCAGGCGGCGCTGAAGTAGCGTGCCAGTGGCAGCGGTTGGCCCAGGTCGGCAGTCAGCAGGGGCGGCAAGTGCTCGCTGTCCTCGGCGGCTTCCAAGGCACGCAGGCTGGCGGCAATGGCACTGTCATCGGCAGCGGGGTGGCCAAGCCCTTCAAGGATGTTGCGCAGCACCTCGTCGCTGACGCGCTGGGGCCGGGCATTGGCGTCGATCCAGTCGCGGCTCAGCCCGACGCGGCTCGCCAGACGGTGCAGGGCGGTTTCGCTCATGGGCGCTCCTGGGCAGGGGGAAGCAGGCTGACCACGCAGCTGTAGGCGGCCAGGTGGGTGTCGGGGTGGCGGGTGTCACTGCTGTCGAACAGCCGGGATGGCGGCGCGGGCAGCTCGACCGGTTGTGGGCTGTCGGCCAGGTTCAGGTCGATGCGCAAGGTATTGCCATCGCCCAGTCGCCAGCGTGCGGTCAGCGCCTTGTCGCCATGCACTTCAGCGCCCAGCGCACGGCTGCCGGGCAGGTGCGGGATCACATGGCGGCGGCGCAGGTCGAGCAGTTGCTGGTACAGGCCGTGCCAGCCGGCGATCACCTCCTTGTTTTGCGGGCGCGAGGACTCGAACGTCTGTTCGGCGTTGGGGTCGGGAATGTGCTCACGTTGTTCGGGGTCGGCGAACGCGGTGAAGTGCGCGAACTCGCCACGGCGGCCTTCGCGCACGGCGTCGGCCAGTTGATCGTGGAAGTCGGTGAAGAACAGGAACGGCCGGCAACTGCCATCGTCATCGCCCATGAACAGCAGCGGGATCATCGGCGCCAGCAGCAGCAGGCCGGTGGCCGCACGCAAGGCCGGCGGCGGGCACAGGCGGGTCAGGCGCTCGCCGAGGGCGCGGTTGCCGATCTGGTCGTGGTTCTGCAGGAACAACACAAAGGCACTGGGTGCCAGGTGCCCGCTGGGTTCGCCACGTGGCGTGCCATGGCGGTTGGCCTGGCCCTGGAATACGAAGCCCTCGGCCAGGCAGCGCGCCAATTGCTCGATCGGGCGTTGCTGGTAGTCGGCGTAGTAGCCTTCGGTTTCGCCAGTCAACAGCACATGCAGGGCATTGTGGCCGTCGTCGTTCCATTGCGCGTCGAAGCCCTGCTGCAGCAGCCCGGCCTGGTTGTGCTCGTTTTCCAGCACCAGCCATACCTGGCGGCCAGGCTGCACGGCGGCGCGCACGCGCTGGGCCAGCTCGACCAGAAAGTCGGGCTGGTCGATGGCGTGCACGGCATCCAGGCGCAGGCCATCACAGCGGTAGTCGCACAGCCACATCAGCGCGTTCTGGATAAAGTACTCGCGTACCTGCGGGCGGCGGAAGTCGATAGCTGCGCCCCAGGGCGTCTGGCGGTCTTCGCGGAAGAACGGGCTGGCGTACTGGTGCAGGTAATTGCCTTCAGGGCCGAAGTGGTTGTAGACCACGTCCACCAGCACCATCAACCCCTCGCCGTGTGCCTGGTCGACCAGTGCGCACAACTGCTCAGGGCTGCCGTAGGTATTCTGCGGTGCATAGGGCAGCACGCCGTCATAGCCCCAGTTGCGCTCGCCAGGGAACTGCCCCAGCGGCATCAACTCGACCGCGCTGATGCCCAGTTCGGCCAGGCGCGGCAATTGCCGGGCCACGCCGTCGTAGCCATCGAGCAGGCCAACGTGCAGTTCCTGGATGACCGCCTCGTGCCAGGGCCGCCCTTGCCAAGGGTGCTGCCACGGGTAGCTGGCCACATCCACCACCTGGCTTGGCCCTTGAACGCCTTCGGGTTGGTAGCGCGACGCCGGGTCGGCTACCAGCCGTTCATCGTTGATACGATAGTGGTAGCGGTCGCCGGCACGGCACGGAGCCACGCCGGTGTACCAGCCATCTTCAGCGGGCTGCAGCATAACGGCCGGCTGCTGCTCCAGTTCCACGCTCACGCTGCGCGCATCGGGTGCCCAGAGGGCGAAGCGCGCCGACGTGGCGTCCAGCAAGTGTGCGCCATGCCTGTGCATCTTCTGGCCCCCGCTCAGTAATGGCTCAGTTGTGCCTGCTTGACCAGGTCCTCGTACAGACGGGCGTAGGGTTCCACTGCCTGGCACCAGTTGAACGGCTGGGTCATCGACAGGCAGCGCATGGCACCCAGCAGGTCTTTCTTGCCGTACACATAGAAGGCGCGGCTCAGTGCTTCGCGGTAACTGTCGACGGTCGACTCGTTGAACAGGAAGCCGGTTACGCCACACTCGATGGTGTCGGCCAAACCGCCAGTGTTGCGTGCCACCGGCAGCGAGCCGAAGCGTTGCGCGTACATCTGGCTGAGGCCACATGGCTCGTAGCGCGATGGCATCAGCAGGAAGTCACTGCCGGCGAACATGCGCCGGGCGTCGGTTTCGTTGAAGCCGATGCGCACACCGATGCGGCCTGGGTGGCGCAGCGCCAGTTCACGCATGGCCTGTTCTTCTTCAGGCTCGCCACGGCCAATGATTGCGATCTGCCCCCCTTGCTCGACGATGTAGTCGGCCACGCCCAAGGTCAGGTCCAGGCCCTTCTGGTAGACCAGCCGCGACACCACGGCGAACAGCGGGCCTTCGGAATCGTCCAGGCCGAACAGTTCACGCACTTCCTGGGTGTTGCGTGCCTTGCCTTCCCAGTCATTGATGCTGAAGTTGTGCTGCAGGTGCTTGTCGGTGGCCGAGTCCCAGCTTTCGTCGATACCGTTGGGGATGCCACCCAGCAGGCCTTGCTGGGCCTTGCTGGCAAGGAAACCGTCCAGGCCGCAGCCGAATTCCGGGGTGGTGATTTCCCGGGCGTAGGTGGCGCTGACCGTGGTGATGTGGCTGGAATAGGCCAGGCCGGCCTTGAGGAAGGACAGCTTGCCGTAAAACTCCATGCCTTCCTGCTGCATGGCATGGTCCGGGATTGCCAGCTCGGGGCTGCAACCCCGGCTGTAAACGCCCTGGTAGGCCAGGTTGTGAATGGTGAACAGGGTAGGGGTGTTCAGGCCGCGCCAGTGCATGTAGGCCGGTGCCAGGCCAGCGGGCCAGTCATGCGCATGCACCACTTCGGGCTTCCAGTGGATCATGCCTTCGCCGGCAGCGATTTCTGCGGCGGCCAGGCCCAGCCGGGCGAAACGGATGTGGTTGTCGGGCCAGTCGCGGCCGCTGTTGGTGCCATAGGGGGTGCCGTCACGCTGGTACAGTTCGGGGCAGATCAGCACATAGATCACCAGGCCGTCGGCCATGTCCATGCGCCCGATCTTGCACGGTGGCAGGGCCGCGTGGCCGCCCAGTTCCCCGACGATGTGGATAGGGTTGTCGCTTTCCATCACCTGGCGGTAGCCGGGGATCAGCACCCGTACATCGTGCAGGTGCGCCAGGGCGCGGGGCAGGGCGGCGGACACGTCACCCAGGCCGCCGGTTTTCACCAGGTCGGCGATTTCCGAGGTGACGAACAGGATCTTGCGCATGTTCGGGTTGTGCTGGCGCTGGGCGCCGGGTGCCTTGCCTGTCGTGGCGAAGTCCGGGGTGAGCGGCTCGCGTTTGTCCGGGTTGAATGAATCTGCGTGAGGCTCGACAGCGGCACTGATCATACTTCTCTCCGTCCCTATGCTTGGCCGGGTGCTGGCACCCGTGGCGATATTTCGTGTTGGTTCTCTCTGCTTGCTCAATGCGTAAAGCGTTCCATGCCCCAAGGTCGTGCGCGCAGCCACAGCACGATCGGCACTCCGGCCGAAAGCGATTGGACTGGTTGGGGTTGCAGGCCGAGGATTGGGAATAGCCCAACGCGTCTGGCCTTCTCTGTTCATGACCCGCCGGCTTTCCTGAAAGTTCGACTTATTTTCGTCACTCATCCTATGAGCAAATGGCGGGCCGAAAACCGAGTGTAGGAGAGAAAGAGATAAAAAGGTGACCCACTGGTCATTAATGTAATGACGCGGAATAGACGCAAACGTTGGCGTATGTGACTGGATGTTAAAAGGCTTGGCGAGGGTGTTTTGCAGGTGCGCCAAAATGTGGCTGGAGCGGGCGCGTGCACCCTATTGATGCACGGGAGAGGTATTTACTTATTCGCGAGCTTGCCCGCTCCCACAGGAACGGTGTAGGCCTTATGTGCGGCACGGAACGTTGTAGGAGCGGGTTTACCCGCGAATAGGCCTGACCTGAAAAAGCAGAATCAGGAAATGGGCAAGGTGGGAGCCTTACAGCTCGAACCGCGGGAGGAAAAGATCAGGCGCCGACAGCTTTTTCGCCATCACGCTGTTGCGCCAGCAGCAGGTTCAACTGCGCAACCTGTTGGCGCAGCTGGTCACGTTCGTCTTTCAGTTTACGCAGCTCATCACGGCGCACGGAGACATAGAGGGTCTGGGGTGGAGTTGCAGGCATCAAGGTACCCATGAGTACACCTCGCGGTTTTGGCTGGTGACAAATCAAAGCGTAGACGCTTCACGCGGGGCGCATTCTGAATTCTTTGCAGGGCCATGGGAACTTTTTTGTTTATGGTGGTCTTGCCGTTCGTCGCTGAACCCTCGGCCGGCATGCTGGACTAATCTGAAAAGCTGGACTGTGTTGTCATCCATTTCGAAAGGGGAGCATCGGCTCATGCAACTGGGAATCATCGGGCTGGGCCGCATGGGCGGCAATATTGCAAGGCGCCTGATGCGCGCCGGCCACCGCACCGTGGTGCACGACCGCAACCGCGAGGCCATCACCGCTCTGGAGGGTGAAGGTGCCCAGGGTGCGCACGACCTCGGTGCACTGATACAAAAACTGAAAGCGCCCCGCGCGGTATGGGTGATGTTGCCGGCCGGTGAACCCACCGAGCAGACTATCGCCCAGTTGGCCGAGCTGCTGGAGCCGGGCGATGCGATCATCGACGGTGGCAATACTTTCTATAAAGACGACATGCGCCGCGCCGCAATGCTGGCCAAGCGCGGACTGCATTATCTGGATGTCGGCACCTCCGGCGGTGTGTGGGGCCTGGACCGCGGCTACTGCATGATGATCGGTGGCGAAAAGGACGTGTTCGAGCGCCTTGAACCGCTGTTCAAGGCATTGGCCCCGGGCGTGGGGGACATCCCGCGTACCCACGGCCGTAGCGGCGAGCACCAGCGTGCCGAACACGGTTACATTCACGCCGGGCCACCTGGCGCCGGGCACTACGTGAAAATGGTCCATAACGGCATCGAATACGGCCTGATGCAGGCCTATGCCGAAGGCTTCGACCTGCTGCGCAGCAAGGGCGGCAACGAGCTGCCGGAAGACCAGCGCTTCGACCTGGACGTGGCCGAAATCGCCGAGGTGTGGCGGCGCGGCAGCGTGGTGACGTCGTGGTTGCTCGACCTTACCGCCGATGCGCTGGTGGCCGACCCGCAGCTGTCGCAATTCAGCGGCTCGGTGTCCGACAGTGGCGAAGGGCGCTGGACCATCGACGCCGCCGTCGAGCAGGCTGTGCCGGTACCGGTACTGTCCAGCGCACTGTTCGCGCGTTTCCGTTCGCGCCAGCAGCAAGGCACTTACGGCGACAAGATCCTCTCGGCCATGCGCCTGGGCTTCGGTGGCCATGTCGAGAAGAAAGGCGAATGACTAAACAGACCATTCCCGCAGCACCGCCTTGTACCCTGTTCCTGTTCGGCGCCAATGGCGACCTGGTCAAGCGCCTGCTGATGCCGGCGCTGTACAACCTCAGCCGTGACGGGTTGCTCGACCGTAATCTGCGCATTGTCGGCGTTGACCACAACCCGGCCAGCGGCGAGGATTTTGCCCGGCGCCTGCACGCGTTCATGCTCGAACGGGACAAGGGCGGCGAAGGCAGTGCCAAGTGCCTGGATGAGAAACTCTGGGCGCGGTTGGCCAAACGCCTGGATTACCAGACGGGTGATTTTCTCGACCCGGCCACCTACCAGGCGCTCGCCAAGCGCATCGACAAGACCAGCCACGGCAACGCCATTTTCTACCTGGCCACCTCGCCACGTTTTTTCCCGGAGGTGGCCCAGCGCCTGGGAGAAGCCGGTTTGCTGGACGAGTCCACCGGGGGCTTTCGCCGCGTGGTGGTCGAGAAACCCTTCGGCACCGACCTGGCCAGTGCCGAGGCGCTCAACGCCTGCCTGCTGAAGGTGATGGGCGAACGGCAGATCTACCGCATCGACCATTACCTGGGCAAGGAAACGGTACAGAACATTCTGGTCAGCCGCTTCTCCAACGGCCTGTTCGAATCGTTCTGGAACAACCATTACATCGACCATGTGCAGATCACCGCTGCTGAGACTGTCGGTGTCGAGACGCGCGGGGCGTTCTATGACGGCACTGGCGCCTTGCGCGACATGGTGCCCAATCACCTGTTCCAGTTGCTGGCGATGGTGGCCATGGAACCGCCCGCTGCGTTCGGTGCCGATGCCGTGCGTGGCGAAAAGGCCAAGGTGGTCGGCGCCATTCGACCATGGTCAGCGAAGATGGCCCTGAAGAATTCGGTGCGTGGCCAGTACAGCGCGGGCAAGCAGGGGCGCAAGCAGTTGCCCGGTTACCGTCAGGAGGCCAACGTTGCGCCGGACAGCCAGACCGAAACCTACGTGGCGCTGAAGGTGATGATCGACAACTGGCGCTGGGCTGGCGTGCCGTTCTACCTGCGCACCGGCAAGCGCATGAGCGTGCGCGACACCGAGATCGCCATCTGCTTCAAGCCTGCGCCGTATGCGCAGTTCCGTGAGTCGGAGCTGGAGCGGCCCAAGCCCAACTACCTGAAAATCCAGATCCAGCCCAACGAAGGCATGTGGTTCGACCTGCAGGCCAAGCGGCCCGGGCCGGAGTTGGTCATGGAGAATGTCGAACTGGGCTTTGCCTATAAAGACTTCTTCAAGATGACCCCGGCGACCGGCTACGAGACGCTGATCTACGACTGCCTGACCGGTGACCAGACCCTGTTCCAGCGGGCCGACAACATCGAGAACGGCTGGCGTGCGGTACAGCCGTTCCTTGATGCCTGGGCCCAGGGGGGCGAGGTGCACGCGTACCCGGCCGGTGAAGACGGGCCCGAGGCGGGTGATGAATTGCTGGCGCGGGACAAGCGTGAGTGGCACCGGTTGGGCTGAAAGGTGTAGGAGCGGGTTTACCCGCGAACAGGCCAGCACAGGCCACCAAACAATGGAGACCCAATGCCTGCCCCAATCGAAGACTACGCCCTGCTGGGCAACTGCCGTAGCGCCGCCCTGGTCAGCCGCGACGGTTCGCTCGACTGGCTGTGCCTGCCGCGCTTCGACGCCCCCGCGGTGTTTGCCGCCCTGCTGGGCAACGAAGAAAACGGCCGATGGCGCCTGGCCCCCTGTGACCCGGTCGAGCACAGCAGCCGCCAATACCTGGACGATACCCTGGTACTGGAAACCACCTGGGTTACCGCCGCAGGTCGTGCCCGCGTCCTCGACTTCATGCCGCTGGGCGAAGTCAATTCGGTGGTACGCATTGTCGAGGGCCTCTCTGGCGAAACCCATTTCGAAATGGACCTGGTCATGCGCTTCGACTACGGCCGCAGCGTGCCCTGGGTCGAGCGCCTGGAGCCCTTGACCCTCAGCGCCGTGGCCGGCCCCGACCGGCTGATTCTGAGCAGCAGCGTGCCCCCGCATGCCCGCGACCACCATACGGTCGCCCGTTTTCGTGTCGCTGCCGGCCAGCGCCAGGTGTTCAGCCTGCGCCACCAGCCCTCACACCTTCCCGTGCAACCCGATTGCGATATTGACGGCGCCCTGGCAAACACCTGCGAGCAATGGCAGGCCTTCGCCGACCGTTGCCCGCAAGTGGGCCCCTACAGCGCGCTGGTGCGCCGCTCGCTGCTCACCCTCAAGGCCATGACCTACGCCCCCACCGGCGGCATCGTCGCCGCCGTCACCACCTCGCTGCCCGAGCGTGTCGGTGGCGAGCGCAACTGGGACTACCGCTTCTGTTGGCTGCGCGACGCCACCATGACCTTGCTGGCATTCATGAACCTGGGCTACTTCGACGAAGCCCAGGCCTGGCGCGAATGGCTGCTGCGCTCGGTGGCCGGTAACCCCGAGCAGATGCAGATCATGTACGGCCTGGCCGGCGAGCGCGACCTGCAGGAATACGCCTTGCCATGGCTGGCCGGCTACGAGCACTCGCAGCCGGTGCGGGTGGGCAATGCCGCGTCGGGGCAGACGCAGCTGGACATCTATGGCGAACTGGCCGACGCCATGACCCAGGCGATCAAGGGCGGCTTGCCGCGCCACCCGCGCAGCGCCGCTATCTCCCGCTTGATCCTGCCTTATGTCGAGCGCATCTGGCGCGAGCCGGACGAAGGTATCTGGGAAGTGCGCGGCGGCCGCCAGCATTTTGTGCACTCCAAGGTCATGGCCTGGGTGGCGTTCGACCGTGCCGCCGGGTTGGCCGATACCACCGAAGAAGGCCGGGAGCAGGGGCAGCATTACCGCCAGGTGGCTGACGAAATCCGCCGTGAAGTGTGTGAACAAGGCCTGGATGATAGCGGCAAGTTCTTCGTGCAGGCCTATGGTTCGAGCGAGATGGACGCCAGCCTGTTGCAGATCGCCTTGACCGGCTTTCTGCCGGCCGATGACCCGCGCTTCTTGCGCACACTGGAGCAGATCGAGCAGCGCTTGCTGAAAAACGGCTTGCTGTTGCGTTACGACAGCGACAGTTGCAGCGATGGCCTGACCCCGGGCGAGGGCACTTTCCTGGTCTGTTCATTCTGGCTGGCCGACGTTTATGTATTGCTGGGGCGCCAGCAAGAAGCTCAGGCCCTGTACGAACGCCTGACCGGCCTGTGCAACGACCTCGGCCTGCTGGCAGAACAGTACGACCCGGCCGGCCAGCGCATGCTCGGCAACTACCCCCAGGCCTTCAGCCATATCGGCATCATCAACACCGCGTTGAACCTGCACCGCGCACAGTGCCCGGTACGTGACAGGGCGAGATGTGGGTAACGCATGAGGTGCGCAACTTTACTCACTGTCTCGAAACGTGTGATCTCTGTGGGAGCGGGTTCACCCGCGAAGAAGCCTACCCGATGCCTGGCACCGGCTTCGCCGGTGTTCGCGGGTAAACCCGCTCCCACAGGGTGCGCGATAGGCCTGGCACTCTGTAAATTGTGACGCATTGCGTCACACATAGTGTCTGAATGAGTGTGATGTGTAGGGTCACACTAGGTGCGTACATATACTTCGAAGGCCTGATCATGTCTTTTCACAATCCGCCGCATCCAGGATAAACCTTGCGTGAAGATGTTCTACCCGCGCCAGGCCTGACGGTTAAGGCCTTCGCGCAGCATCTTGGGTTCTCTCGCGAGGCGCTCTCGCGGGTACTGCACGGCCGTGCGGCACTGTCTCCAGACTTGGCGATACGCCTGGAGATGGCGGGCATCAGCACCGCACGCCTTTGGCTGGCCATTCAGGCGGACTACGATATCTGGCAGGCGCGGCATCGCCAGCAACCTGCAATCGCCCGGCTGTTTCAAGCTGCCTGATATAAAAGTCTGAAAAGACCGGAGTAGACTAGGCCAAACACCATTCGGCACGGAGCACACATGGGCATTCGCGGTACTGATCGGCAGATCGACAACATCGAGTTCAATGTCAGCGACATCGCACGGAGTAAGGCCTTCTACGGCAGTGTGTTCGGCTGGGCCTTTACCGACTATGGGCCGACCTACACCGAGTTCAGCGATGGTCGCCTGACCGGCGGCTTCACCACCGGCGAGCCGGTGCGCCCGGGTGGGCCGTTGGTGATCCTGTACGCCGATGACCTCGAGGCCACGCAGCAGCGGGTAGAGGCGGGCGGGGCGAAGATCAGCCGGGCGACCTTTGCCTTCCCTGGCGGGCGGCGCTTCCATTTCGTCGACCCGGACGGTTACGAGCTGGCGGTGTGGACGGCCCAAGGCTGATGGCCAACCACAAGATCGAAATCCGCCGGCGCAATATCGAGAAAATCTTGCAGGCGGCGGAAAAGGTATTTGCTGAAAAAGGCTACGGCGCCACCTCAATGGGGGATATTGCCGAACAGGCCGAGTTACCGCGCTCCAACCTGCATTACTACTTCAGCACCAAGGACGACCTGTTCCGTGCAGTGCTGCAGGACCTGCTGGATGTATGGAAGCAGGATGCCCTGTGTTTCGAAAATTTCGACGACCCGCGCGTGGTGCTGACCAGCTACATCCGGGCGAAGATGGGGCATTCGCGTTCGCGGCCACTGGGCTCGAAGATCTGGGCCGAAGAGATGCTGCACGGGGCGCCGGTGCTGGGGGTTAACCTGGATGAGAGCCTGGTGCCCTGGGCCAAAATGAAGGAAACCAAGATCCGCCGCTGGGTTGAAGAAGGGCGCATCCTGCCGGTGGAGCCGTCGGCCTTGCTGTACATGATCTGGGCCTCGACCCAGCACTACGCCGACTTTGGCTACCAGGTGCAGTTGCTGAATGGTGGTGAGGTGCTATCGGACATGGCTTTTGAAAGCGCTGTGCAGACAGTGACCAGCGTGATCTTGCGGGGGATTGGGCTGGAGCCCTAAATACCGGGCAGCCCCATTGGGTGGGCTGCCCGTTAAGAAAGCGTGTCGATGAATTCTAAAATTAGTATTTTTCGTTTCAATGTTACGGTTTGAGAGACTGAACGGGCATTATGATGCGGTGTTTAGCTTCTTCAAGCTTTTTTAAGATTTCTTGATAGGTCAAAGTTTTCGAAGAGTTTGGGTCTAAGGCGTCTTCGAGCTCCTTTTGAAGATTCGTGAATTCGAGGACGACCTTATCAGTGGTTTCTGTAGATTCGCTCATGACAGTCTCCGGGATGATAATTATATATGCCGCTAATCCGTTGCATTGCGCCGATACTCAAACAGCCACTTGATTTCGCTCGGCTGCTTATATAGTGAACAAGCACGCACCCACGTCTACTGGCAAAATTATCAGGTCCCGGTTGGGCATGATTATCCAGCATGCCCTGCCCAAGGCCGCGTTGCAGCCCTGGGCGTTCTTGTTTCAACTGGCCTCACGGTAGGGGTTACGCGGATCCTGCGTCCAGTTCAAATAAGGCTTGCCGGTATCCTGTGCCTCCATCTCGATGCAGTTCTCAACCGGGCAGGTGATCTGGCACAGGTTACAACCCACGCATTCTTCCTCGATCACGCTGTAGGCATGCGTGCCGTCCGCCTTCAGCGTGCTGGCAATGGCCTGGTGCGAAGTGTCCTCACAGGCAATGTGGCAGCGCCCGCAACCGATACAGGCTTCCTGGTCGATATGCGCTACTGACTTGTAGTTGATATCCAGGTACTTCCAGTCAGTGGTATGCCCCACCGCTTGCCCGCGGAACGCCTCGATATTGGCGTGGCCATGCTGGTCCATCCAGCGCGCCAGGCCATCTTTCATGTCCTCGACAATACGGAAGCCATGCAGCATCGCCGCCGTGCACACCTGCACCGCGCCACTGCCCAGCGCCATGAACTCGGCAGCATCCCGCCAGTTGCTGATGCCGCCAATGCCGCAGATCGGCAAACCGCGTGTTTCCGGGTCGCGGGCGATTTCCGCCACCATGTTCAGGGCAATCGGTTTCACCGCAGAGCCGCAATAACCGCCATGGGTGCTCTGGTCGCCAACGATAGGGTGGGCCACCATGCGGTCCAGGTCGACGCTGGTGATGGAGTTGATGGTATTGATCAACGACACCGCATCGGCCCCGCCACGGTGGGCGGCGCGGGCCGACTGGCGGATGTCGGTGATGTTCGGCGTGAGTTTCACGATCACCGGCAGCGAGCAGTAGGTCTTGCACCAGCGCGTAACCATTTCTACATACTCCGGCACCTGGCCGACCGCCGCCCCCATGCCGCGCTCCGGCATGCCGTGCGGGCAGCCGAAGTTCAGTTCGATGCCATCGGCCCCGGTGGCTTCCACCAACGGCAGGATGAACTTCCACGACTCCTCCACGCAGGGCACCATCAGCGACACGATCAGGGCGCGGTCAGGCCAGTCCTTCTTCACCTGGGTGATTTCGCGCAGGTTGATCTCCAGTGAGCGGTCGGTGATCAGCTCAATGTTGTTGATGCCCTGCACCTGGCGGTTGGCGCCGTAGTGTGCCGAATAGCGTGATGACACGTTGACCGCAGCCGGGTCTTCGCCCAGGGTCTTCCACACCACCCCGCCCCAACCCGCTTCAAAGGCTCGCACAACGTTGTAGGCCTTGTCGGTAGGGGGGGCGGAGGCCAGCCAGAACGGGTTGGGTGCCTTGATACCGGCGAACACGATAGACAAGTCGGCCATTTACGCTGCCTCCACGTTGAGCATGAGTTGGGCATGGATGGCTTCGGCGGCCAGCTTGCCGTGTTGCACGGCCTGGACGGTAAGGTCCTGGCCCAGCGCGGTACAGTCGCCGCCGGCATACACGCCTGGCAGGCTGGTCTGCATGCTTGTATCCACGCGGATGCGTTCACCCTCGCGGGCCAGTTGCGCGGCCACCGGGTCGCCGAGGCTGGCGTCATCGAAGCGCTGGCCGATGGCTTTGAAGATGGCATCGGCGGCCAGTTCGAAGGTTTCGCCGGTATCGCGCAGGCGGCCGTCGGCCAGCTCGGTGCGGGCAAAGCGCATGCCGCGCACGTTGCCGGCGGCGTCCAGCAGCACGGCGTCGGGGCGCGCCCAGGTGTGCAGGCGCACCTGGTTGGCCTTGGCGATGTCCTGTTCGTGGCCGGTGGCGCCCATGTCGGCATGGCCACGGCGGTACACCAGATTGACGTCGCGGGCACCCAGGCGGCTCATCTGCACGGCCATGTCGATGGCCGTGTTGCCTGCGCCGATCACCAGGCAGCGGTCGGCCAGCGGCAACTGGCTGAGGTCATCGGCCTGGCGCAGTTCACGGATGTATTCGGTAGCGGCGAGCAGGCCGGGTGCTTCTTCATCTGGCAGGCCCAACTGGCGCACGGCATTCAGGCCAAGACCGAGGAACACTGCGTCGTACTGGTCACGCAAGTCGCCCAGGTTAAGGTTACTGCCCAGACGCTGACCATGGCGAATCTCGATGCCACCGATGCCGAGCAGGAGCTCCACTTCACGCTGGGCATAATCGTCGACCAGCTTGTAGCGGGCGATGCCGTACTCGTTAAGGCCACCGGCCTTGTCGCAGGCTTCGAACACCACCACGTCATGCCCGTGCATGGCCAGCCGATGGGCGCAAGACAGCCCGGCGGGGCCGGCGCCGACTACTGCGATGCGCTTGCCAGTGGCGGGTGATCGCTTGAACGGGTGTTCGCTGAATTGCGCGTTGTCCAGGGCGTAGCGCTGCAACTGGCCGATCAGCACCGGTGCACATTCCTGTGCGTTGTTGCGCACGCAGGCTTGTTGGCAAAGGATTTCGGTAGGGCAGACGCGGGCGCAGCTACCGCCGAGGATATTGGCCGAGAGAATGCGTTCGGCGGCGCCTTGCAGGTTTTCGTCGCTGATACGGTGGATGAACGACGGGATGTCGATTTCGCTGGGGCATGCGTTGACGCAGGGAGCGTCATAGCAATACAGGCAGCGCGCGCTTTCCACGGCAGCCTGGCGGGCGGTGAGGGGTGGGGCCAGGTCGCTGAAGCGTTCGGCCAACTGGTCGGCACCGGCCCGGGGGCGCGGCAAGTGGTTCAGGGCGTCGATCACGGTTGTAGCCTCTCTATTTTTATAAGTGGCTTGGAATGGGCGCGCGGTGCGCCCCAATCGCAGGCAAGCCAGCTCCCACAGGTACGGTGATGTCCTTGAGGTTGGTGCTATCCCTGTAAAAGCTGGTTCTGTCAGGAAAGTCATGCCTGTGAGAGCAGCACTATTGCTGTGGGAGCTGGCTTGCCGGCGATGGGCTGCAAAGCAGCCCCAATGGCCTTAACGCTGCACGGGCGTCGGCCGCTGCTGTTCGGCCCGCCGCCCCAGCACCTCATACACCGACGGGTACGCCGGCCGCTCCACATACCGCCCCGCGCCCACTTCGGCGCGCAGGTCACCATCGGCCCAGAGCACCTTGCCCTGGCTGATGGTGTGGCTGGGGATGCCGCGCACGGTGCGGCCTTCGAAGATGTTGAAGTCCACCCGCTGGTGGTGGGTCTGGGCCGAGAGGGTGCGGGTGCCCTGCGGGTCCCACAGCACCAGGTCGGCATCGGCGCCAACACGGATGGCGCCCTTGCGCGGGAACAGGTTGAAGATCTTCGCCGTGTTGGTAGAGGTCAGCGCGACAAACTCATGCATCGACAGGCGGCCGCTGTTGACCCCGGCATCCCACAGCACTGCCATGCGGTCTTCGATGCCGGCAGTGCCGTTGGGGATGCGGCTGAAGTCGTCGCGGCCCATGGCTTTCTGCTCGGCGCAGAAGCAGCAGTGATCGGTGGCGGTGGTGTGCAGGTTGCCCGACTGCAGGCCGCGCCACAGCGCTTCCTGATGCTCGCGCGGGCGGAATGGCGGGCTCATCACGTAGCCGGCAGCGGTGGCCCAGTCCGGGTTACGGTAGACACTGTCGTCCAGCAACAGGTGGCCTGGCAGAACTTCGCCGTACACCGGTTGGCCCTTGGCGCGCGCGTAGGTGATTTCATCCAGAGCCTCACGGCTGGAAATGTGCACGACATACAGCGGCGTACCAATGGTTTCGGCAATGCGGATGGCGCGGCTTGCCGCTTCACCTTCTACTTGCGAGGGGCGCGAAAGCGGGTGTGCTTCTGGCCCGGTCAGGCCCTGGGCCAGCAGTTTTTTCTGCAGGTGGTACACCAGCTCGCCGTTCTCGGCATGCACGGTGGGTACCGCGCCCAGTTGCAGGCAGCGCTCGAAGCTGGCCACCAGGGTGTCGTCGGCGGCCATGATCGCGTTCTTGTAGGCCATGAAGTGCTTGAAGCTGTTCACCCCATGCTTGGCCACCAGTTCGCCCATCTCCTCGGCGACCTGCTCGCTCCACCAGGTGATGGCGACGTGAAAGCCGTAGTCGCTGGCGCTTTTCTGTGCCCAGCCTCGCCAGGTGTGAAAGGCCTCCAGCAACGACTGCTGCGGGTTGGGGATGACGAAGTCGATGATCGACGTGGTGCCGCCGGCCAGGCCTGCCGCGGTGCCGCTGAAGAAGTCTTCGCTGGCTACGGTGCCCATGAACGGCAACTGCATATGGGTGTGCGGGTCGATGCCGCCCGGCATCAGGTACTGCCCGCTGCCGTCGAGTATCTCGCAGTCGGTAGGCGGTTCGAGGTTTGGTCCAATGGCGCGGATCAGGCCATCGGCACACAGGACATCGGCGGAGTAACTCTCTTCGTGGGTTACCACGGTGGCGCCACGGATCAACAGGGACATGCCGTTTTCCTCGCAGGCTGACCGGTCTCTTGGCCGGTTCTTGGAATTCTCTGGTTGCAGGGCAGGCAGGGCGGTTAATCCTGTCAGGCCTGACAAGATTCGAGGCTAGATGCTGATCCGCAATTCAGCAAGAAAATTTCCTATTAATTTTATGGTTTTTAACTGGTTGATTTTAAACAGGTATTTTTTATAGGCCTGTTGACTACGCGGGTTTCAGGAATTTTGACTTACTTGACAAGATGAAAATCTGGTCGAGATTTCTAAGCACCATTTACGCGTGTGTACTCCGGCCATCGAATTAGCCCGATGAGCAAACAACTACAAGAAAATCTGGAGAAAGGCCCATGCAACAGAGCAGATCGGAAGTGGTCGAGCAGGGTGGCCTGTTCGAGCTGGCCGAAGGCAGTGATGTCCTCGACAGCCCGCGCTACAACCACGACATCGCACCGACCAAGGTGCACCAGCGCACCTGGAACAAATGGCACATCACCGCCCTTTGGGTGGGCATGTCCATCTGCGTACCCACCTACACCCTCGGCGGCGTGCTCACCGCCTACTTCGGCCTCAGCGTCGGCGAAGCGCTGCTGGCGATCCTGCTGGCCAACGTGATCGTACTCATCCCGCTTACCCTCAATGCCTTCCCCGGCACCAAGTACGGCATCCCGTTCCCGGTGCTGCTGCGTTCGTCGTTCGGCATTCTCGGCTCCAACGTACCGTGCCTGATCCGCGCAGTGGTCGCCTGTGGCTGGTTCGGTATCCAGACGATGTTCGGCGGGCTGGCCATTCACCTGTTCCTGGGCTCTGTGTTCGAGGGCTGGAAGGCCTTGGGCGGCACCGGCGAGGTGATTGGTTTCATGATTTTCTGGTGCCTGAACCTGTGGGTGGTATTGCGCGGTGCCGAGTCGATCAAGTGGCTGGAAACGCTGTCGGCACCGCTGCTGGTAGCGGTGGGCGTGGGCCTGTTGTTCTGGGCTTTGCCGCACATGTCGATGACCGAGCTGCTGGCGCAACCGCCCAAACGCCCGGAAGGCGCCAGCGTGGTCAGCTACTTCTGCGCCGGCCTCACGGCCATGGTTGGCTTCTGGGCCACATTGTCGCTGAACATTCCCGACTTCAGCCGCTACGCCCGCAGCCAGAAGGACCAGATTCTCGGGCAGATCTTCGGCCTGCCGCTGACCATGTTCCTGTTCGCTTCGCTGGGCGTGGTGCTGACCGCCGCCTCGGCGTCGCTGGTTGGTGAGACGGTGTCCGACCCGGTCAGCCTGATTGGCAGGATCCACAGCCCGTTCTGGGTGGCCCTGGCCATGGCGCTGATCGTGATCGCCACGCTTTCGACCAACACCGCAGCGAACATCGTGTCGCCGACCAACGACTTCCAGAACATCGCCCCACGCCTGATCGGGCGCAGCCGCGCGGTATGGCTGACCGGCTTCATCGGCCTGGCGCTGATGGGCCACGAGTTGCTGAAGAAGCTGGGCTGGATCGTCTCTGACTTGAGCCTGGAGAGCGTGTATTCCAACTGGCTGCTGGGCTACTCCAGCCTGTTGGGGCCGATTGCCGGGATCATGGTGGTGGATTACTTCCTGATCCGCCGGCAGCAGCTGGACCTGGCCGGGTTGTACCGCGACGACGTGTACCCGGCGTGGAACTGGGCGGGCTTCGCCGCCTTCGCATTGCCGGTAGCGCTAACCGTAATGGCCATTGGCAACAGCAGTTTCAGCTGGTTCTACGACTACGGCTGGTTTACCGGCTCGCTGTTGGGCGGAGCGTTGTACTACGTGTTTGCAGGTTTGGCGGCACGTAACCCGGCGCGGTTGGCCAAGCCTTTGCCTTGAGACCGTGCTGGCCTCTTCGCGGGCAAGCCCGCTCCTACACGGTGCGGGTAAACCCAAGATGTGTGTAGGAGCGTGCTTGCCCGCGAAGAGGCCAGAACAGACAACAAAAAAGCCTGAAGGAGAAACCCGTGACCCCAGTCCAAGACTTCCTGAAGACCACCGCCCACCACGTCGACAGTGCCCGCCTGTGGCAGTCGCTGATGGACCTGGCCCGCCTGGGCGCTACGGCCAAGGGCGGTGTCTGCCGCCTGGCCCTGACCGACCTCGACCGCCAGGCCCGCGACCTGTTCGTGCAGTGGTGCGAGGCCGCCGGCTGCACCGTCAGCATCGACGCCGTCGGCAACATCTTCGCCCGCCGCCCCGGGCGCAACCCCAAGTTGCCACCTGTCATGACAGGCAGCCATATCGATACCCAGCCCACCGGCGGCAAGTTCGATGGCTGCTTCGGCGTAATGGCCGGGCTGGAGGTGATTCGTACCCTCAACGACCTGGGCCTGGAAACCGAAGCACCGCTGGAAGTGGTGGTGTGGACCAACGAAGAAGGCTCGCGCTTTGCCCCGTGCATGATGGGCTCGGGGGTATTCGCCGGCAAGTTCACCCTGGAAGATACCCTGGCCAAGCGCGATGCCCAGGGTGTCAGCGTTGGCGAAGCGTTGAACGCCATCGGCTACGCCGGCCCGCGTGCGGTGCTGGGCCACCCGGTGGGGGCGTATTTCGAAGCCCATATCGAACAAGGGCCGATCCTGGAGGACCAGGCCAAGACCATTGGTGTTGTCCTTGGCGCCCTTGGCCAGAAGTGGTTCGACCTGACCCTGCGCGGTGTCGAAGCCCACGCCGGCCCCACGCCCATGCACCTGCGCAAGGACGCCCTGGTGGGGGCCGCCGCTGTGGTGGAGGCGGTAAACCGCACCGCCCTCGGCCACCAGCCGCACGCTTGCGGCACCGTAGGTTGCCTGCAAGCGTACCCAGGGTCGCGCAATGTGATCCCCGGCGAAGTGCGCATGACCCTGGACTTCCGTCACCTTGAGGGAGAGCAGCTGAATGCGATGATTGCCGAGGTACGCACGGTGATCGATGCGACCTGTGCCAAACACGGCCTGAGCCACGAACTGGTGCCCACGGCCGACTTCCCGGCGCTGTACTTCGACAAGGGCTGTGTCGATGCCGTGCGCGAGTCGGCCAAGGCGCTGGGTTTGCCGCACATGGACATTGTCAGCGGGGCCGGGCATGACGCGATCTTCCTGGCCGAACTTGGGCCGGCAGGGATGATCTTCGTGCCGTGCGAGAACGGCATCAGCCACAACGAGATCGAGAATGCCACACCTGGTGACCTGGCGGCGGGTTGTGCGGTGTTGCTGCGGGCGATGCTGGCGGCCTCGGAAGCGATAGCCAGCGGGCGTTTGGCGGCCTGATGACTGTCTTGCTCAATTTCTAGCATTTGGCGCGCGCCCTGTAGGAGCGGGCTTGCCCGCGAATGCGGTTGTGGCCGCGGCGGCTAATGACCAGGAGATATTGGCCGGCAGGCCCGGCCTCTTCGCGGGCAAGCCCGCTCCTACGACGGGTAGTGTCGAATCGTCGATGTGTCTACGCCATGGGGGCGGTGGCGGCCGCGAAGATGAATGGGCGGAAAAATTGGCCGGCAGGCCTGGGCTCCGATCAATGTAGGAGCGGGCTTGCCCGCGAATGCGGTTGTGGCCGCGGCGGCCAATGACCAGGAGATATTGGCCGGCAGGCCCGGCCTCTTCGCGGGCAAGCCCGCTTCTACAGGGGGCGCGCCAGATGCTAGAAATTGAGCAAGACAGTTGCTCCTACAAGGGCCGCGCAACCGGAGTGGGTGGCGTGAGGCTCGCCAGAAACGCCGCAATCTCCCGCCCACCGCGCAAATGCACCACCGGCACTTGCGGCCCGATTGTCTGGCGGTTCGCTTCGATCCCCGGCCGATATCCCCGGTCAAACGTCCATACAAACCTCAGGAACTCCAGAAACGCCCGGTCTAGCCGCTCTGTACAGCCGGCCGGCAGGTCTGGCCTCGGCTTGTTCAGCACACTGCGCAGGATCACCCGCTTCAGGCAGGTCAGCCGTGGCGTATCCAGCCAGATCACCAAGTCCGCCCGTGGCAAACGCAAGTCGAACGTGCGCCGGCTGTAGTTGCCCTCGCATACCCAGGTTTCCCCGGCCAGCGCATCACGCACCCGGTTACGGAAGGTCACGGCATCCGGCTCAACCCAGCCGGCCTCCCAGAACAACGTATCAAGGTGCACCACCGGCGCCCCCAAGCGGGCGCCTATCAGCCGCGCCAATGTCGATTTACCACTGCCGGCGTTGCCGAGAATCACGATGCGTTGCATAGCCAAGTCCTTTTGGAAAAACCGGCCATGTTAATTCATCCCGCCGGCGCCAGACAGCCATCACGGCCAATGTGATAGCGCTGAAGGTCCTGTGCCAGAATCAGCTGGCCGCTGTAGTGGGCAAGCGCCTCGGTACGCACATCGTTGATGTTCGGGTTGCGCCGCAGGTCGCCCTGGTAGCGGGCACTGAAGTGCGTCAGCACCAGGTTGCGCACGCCAGCCTGCTCGGCAAAGCGCGCCACCGCAGCGGCGGTGCTGTGGCCGAAGGTGACCCCGGTACGCTCCACCACGGCTTGGGTAAAGGTGGCCTCATGCACCAGTACATCCGCACCGTTGGCTGCACTGGCCAGCAGCTCGGGGTTGTCATTGTCGCCGCACACGATCACCCGTCGTGGCGGGCGCGAAGCGCGCAGGTAGTCATTGCCGTTCAGCCACTGCCCGTCGTGTTGCACTGCCAGGCCCTTGGCCAATTCGCCCCACACCGGGCCACGCGGGATACCTTCGGCTTCCAGGCGCAGGATGTCCAGGCGCGGCTCAGGGTTCAGTTCGGTGAACACGAACCCCACGCTCGGTACCCGGTGCGACAACTGAACCGCGGTCACCTGCACGGTCTGGTTGCGCCACTCGGCAAGGTCTTCCACGGCCAGCAGGCGCAACTCGAACGGCAGGAACGTGTCGCTGGCCAACAGCCCTTGGCGTATCCATTCATGCAACGCGGCGGGCAAGACAATATCCAGCGGGCGGGTGCGCCCGCTCATGCCGGCACTGGCCAACAGGCCGGGCAAACCGAAGCAATGGTCGCCATGCACGTGGGTGATGAAGATTACCTGCAGGTCGCGGATCGACAGGGGCGTGTGCAGCAGCTGGTGCTGGGTGCCTTCGCCGCAGTCGACCAGGTACCAGTGGCTACCACAGGGTTCGATCACCGCCGTGGCGCTGACATTGCGTACCTTGGTCGGTACACCGGCGGAGGTGCCGAGGAATAGCAGGTCCATGGTCAGGCTCCTTGTTCAGCCCAACAGCGACAGGTCGCGCAGCAACGCCTGCAGCCCTTGTGGCACCAACGGGCCAACGCGGTCGAAATCGGCGCTGTCGCACCAGCGGGCGCGGAACGGGCTGCCGTTCGACTCGTGGCCGTCCAGCCAGTCCTGCTGGTACAGACTGGCATCGGCGAAGTGTGCATCGTACACCTGTACAACTTCATGCCCCGGCTTGCCGGCATAGGTGAACAGGCTTTCCAGGGTGCCGAGCAGGCGCACATCGCTAATCGGCTGGCCCAGTTCCTCAAAAATTTCCCGGGCGATGGCATCGCGGCTCAGTTCACCGAATTCGATGCCGCCACCCAGTGGGCGGCACAGAGTCTGGCCGCTGGCCGGGTCATCGAACACGTTGACCAGTATCTTGCCCTGGTGATGGAACACACACAGGGCGAGAAAACGGATTCGGGGTGCTTGCAGCAGTGCGGTGCTCACGGTCTCGTTCCTTCGAGGCGAAAAAGGGCGCACACCTTAGCCTGATTGCCGCAAGCCGTCGATGGCCTGCTAGTCGGCCTGTCGCCAGATCAGTTTGCTGGTGTCATAGCCTTGTTCCCGAGCGATGGTCAGCAGTTGCTCGCGTTGCTGGTCGGTGACCGCAGGTGTGCGCGAAAGCAGCCACAGGTATTCGCGGTCGGGGTGGCCTACCAGCGCCACACGGTAGTCCTTGTCGTGGTACAGCACCCAGTATTCGCCCTTGGTCAGGCCGGGGGCGAGGCGGCTGAACCAGTTGTCGAAGCGTACCCACAGCTTGTCGGTACTGCCCGGTTGCTGGGGCTCGGCGATACCCTTGGCTTCGTTCCACTGGCCGTCCTTTTCCTGGCAGCGGTTGGTCACGTCGATACGGCCATCCGTGCGCAGCCCATAGTGCGCCTCGGACTGCACGCAGTTGCGCTGGAAGAACATCGGCAGCCGCGCCAGTTCATACCAGGTGCCCTGGTAGCGTTGCAGGTCGACCTGTTGGGTATGCGGCGGTGCGGGGTGATCGTTGCCGGCGCAACCGAGCAGGGCCAGGGTCATGCAGGAAAGCAGTAACGTGGTGCGTAGCGCCATGGTCGACCTCCTGGAAGTGGATAGGGGCTTACATGTGGTTCGATGTCGGTCAACTGTAAAGGTTTCATGCGGTGAAATATTCTGGATGTAATAAATTTACAGAGTCCTTCCTGGCTGTCTGGGGTGGTCATCGCGGGCGCGTAAACTAAAAGTGTGGATAATTTGATTTGGCTCACACTCTTGTGAAGTCGGTTTTTTTTATGTATCGGTCAGTACTGGTGTTGAATGGTGGCACTTGGATATTAAAGAAATTGCGCTCGATGAAATTGCGGCGTATCTTCATGTTTTTGATTAGGTTGGCTGCGGGGATGTGATCGAGAGGTAGGTTTACATATTCTCCTTTGATCGTTTTGAGCATATTTTTCGTAAAGGATTCATCTGGTTTTATGACGTTGGAAAATGCTTGTTTTGCTGCTGCTGCATCTGCTCTTAGTATGCCTGTGAAAAAGGATGTGCAATCGGCAGCTAAATGCCATTGTGTGGTTTCGCTTGATAGCGCGACTGCAAGAATGCGCCTGAATTCAGAAGGGTTGGCGTGCATTTCAAGTTGTAAGGGGAGCATTTTTTTCATGTTCATGTAAGTAGCGCGATTTTCAGGTGAGCCTCTGTTGAGAAAAGCTGCGTCTGCAATGAGATTTTTTATCTCGGCCTGTTGGGGGATGTGTTTCGTGCTATCAAGAAATTTGAAAAGTGACTGATCGCGCAGTGAGCGAGGTTGATGGTACTTCGTTTTTGTTTGACCGGAGGAGTCTGCAAAGTTTATAGGGTCGTTAGAACAATAAGCGTAAGTATTAATGCCGCCAAGCGAAAAAGGGCTTAGCCTGTCAGCTGATAAAAATCGCATGAGTATTGGGCTGTAGGTGCGGTGGCCGTTTCCCAGTAAATACGCAGTGCTGATCACGTCGAGAAGCTCGCCATTGAAAAACGTTGGCAAAGGTTGTGTTTGGGTGTTTTGGGTGAAGCCAAAGGGTGTATAACAATTTTTTAATGGGGAAGCGCTCGTTTGGATAATTGAACGGTGGTTGTCGGTGCATTGTAATATTGAGGGGGTGTCTATTGTTTCGTGCAGTGATTGTGCGAGCATGTGCTTGGCGGTGCGTATGATATTTTTTTGCTGGTTGCCGCAAATAGCCGTAATTGGAAATTGACCTCGGTAAAATATTTCATATTTCATATTGGGTGCTCTGTACGAAGTCTATCAACACTTATCACTGTTTCACGATCTCGGGGAACCCAACAACTGACAGTTTTACCAGCTTTTTGGGCAGGCGACGCTGCGGGTGGCTCTAGAACGACCCTGTCTGCACCAAGCCGGCACGTACGTAGCGGGCGATGATTACGCCCGTGGGCGTGACCTGCGAGTGCTGCAAAGTAAAGGCTGCTGCTGCCGCGTCGTCGCTGAACAGGCGTTTGCCGTGGCCAAGTAGCAGCGGGTGGACCAGCAACTGCAGTTCATCGACCAGCTCGGCGGCCAGCAATTGCTGCACCAGTTCGGCACTGCCCTGGGTCAGCAAGTCGGCGCCGTCCTGCTGTTTAAGTGCGCGTACGGCTGCGGCGACGTCAGCGCCCAGCGCGTGGCTGTTGTGCCAGCCCAGGGTAGCCGGGGCGTGGGTCGCCACGTGCTTGGGTATGCTGTTGAACAGGTTGGCGATAGAGAAGTCTTGCGTATCGTCTTTTATCTTTGGCCAGTAGCCAGCAAAGATGTCGTAAGTACGCCGGCCCAGCAGCAGGTCAAAGGGTTGGCTGAACAGATCCTGCATGGCCTGGCCGAATACTTCCTCAGCGTAGGGCACAAGCCAGCCACCGTAGGTAAAGCCGCCGCTGGTGTCTTCCTGTGGGCCGCCGGGGGCTTGCATGACGCCGTCAAGGCTGATGAAGGCGGCTACGATGAGTTTGCGCATGGGGACTCTCCTGATGGCAGCTGGGGTGGCTGGTGCAGGAAGTAGTCGAATGGCAACGGGCAGAATCGACAGCGTAAACCCATGCTGGCCTCTTCGCGGCTTTACCCGCGAAGAGGCCAGTGCAGGTTACATCACAGCCAGCAAGTCACCGCCCACCACCCCAGCCCACCCATGACGACGGTATAGGGCAAGGCCATCCATACCATCCGGCCGTAGGACAGCCGGATCAACGGCGCAATCGCCGAGGTCAGCAGGAACAGGAATGCTGCCTGCCCGTTGGGCGTTGCCACGCTGGGCAAGTTGGTGCCGGTGTTGATCGCCACGGCCAGCGTCTCGAAGTGCTCGCGGCTCATGCCACCATTGAGAAACGCCTGCTTCACTTCGGTGATATAGATGGTGGCGACAAACACATTGTCGCTGATCGCCGACAGCAAGCCGTTGGCCAAGTACAGCATGCCCGGTTGCTGTTCGGCAGGCAGCGTCAGCACCCAGCTGATCAATGGGCTGAACAATTGCTGCTGATGAATGACCGCGACCACGGCAAAGAACACCACCAAAAGGGAAGTGAACGGCATGGCGTCCTGGAAGGCACGGCCCAGGCGGTGCTCGTCGGTAATACCGGTGAAGGCGGTGATCAGCACGATTACCATCAGGCCGATCAGGCCGACTTCGGCCACATGCAGCCCCAGGCAGATAATCAGGATCAGTGCAGCGCCCCCTTGCACCCACAGCGCGATGTGCTGGGCCTGGGTGCGTGCGGCGTCGTCCTCGGCAGCATAGGCCGCCAGCACCTGGCGCACCGGTTCCGGCATCAATGTGCCGTAGCCGAACACACGCAGTTTCTCCAGCAGCACGCACGTTACCAGGCCGGCAGCCAGTACTGGCAACGACACCGGCGCCACCTTGAAGAAGAAGTCGGCAAAGTGCCAACCCATCTCATGGCCGATCAGCAGGTTCTGTGGCTCGCCCACCAGCGTACACACGCCGCCCAGGGCGGTGCCGACAGCGCCATGCATGAGCAGGCTGCGCAGGAAGGCGCGGAACTGGTCCAGGTCGTCCCGGTGCAGTTGGGCAACCTGCTGGTCGCTGTCCAGCGCGCTGTCTTCACGCGGATTGGCCCCGGAAGCCACGCGGTGGTACACCGCATAGAAGCCGACCGCTGCGCTGATGATCACGGCCGTCACGGTCAGCGCATCGAGAAACGCAGAAAGAAACGCCGACAGCACGCAGAACAACAGCGACAGCATGGCCTTCGAGCGCACCCCCAGCAAAATGCGCGAGAACAGGAACAGCAGCAGCTCTTTCATGAAGTGAATGCCGGCCACCATGAACATCAGCAGCAGGATCACCGGGAAGTTGTGCAGCAGCTCTTCGTACAGGGCCTGTGGTGTGGTCATTTGCAACAGCAGGGCTTCGATCAACAACAGCCCGCCAGGCATCAACGGGTAGCACTTCAGCGCCATGCCCAACGTGAAGATGAACTCGATCACCAGCGCCCAGCCTGCTGCAGCCGGGCCAACGGCTACCAGCAGCAGCGGGTTGAGCAGCAGGAACAGGCAGATGACCGCCTTGTACCAAAGCGGCGACTGGCCCAGAAAACCGTGGGCGAGGGCGCCGGTCAGTGAGCGTGACATGAATATGTTTCCTTATAATTCGGCGATGGCGCACGGTGCCGGATCGGCACGCCTATGGCAAGGCGCCCAGTCCCGTTTTTGGCACAAGTACGGTCATCAGCCTGGGTTACCATCCGTGCTATGAACCCTTTACCTTCAGGAGTGCCGCCCGTGACCGAGTACAGCGCATTCAAGGTCGAACTGACCGACAGCATTGCCCACGTTCAGATCAACCGCCCGGAGAAGGTCAACGCGATGAACGCGGCCTTCTGGGAGGAGATCGTCGATATCTTCCAGTGGATCGATGACACCGATGCTGTGCGGGCGGTGGTGATCAGCGGGGCCGGCAAGCACTTCTCTGCCGGTATCGACCTGATGATGCTGGCCTCGCTGGCCGGGCAGATGGGCAAGGACGTGGGCCGTAATGCGCGCTTCCTGCGCAAGACCATCCAGCGCCTGCAGGCCTCGTTCACGGCCGTGGACAACTGTCGCAAGCCAGTATTGGCTGCCGTGCAGGGCTATTGCATTGGGGGTGCCATCGACCTGATCTCGGCTTGCGACATGCGCTACTGCAGCGGCGATGCGCAGTTCTCGATCAAGGAAATCGACATGGGCATGGCCGCCGATGTCGGCACGCTGCAACGTTTGCCACGTATCATCGGCGACGGCATGATGCGTGAGTTGGCCTTCACCGGGCGCAATGTGGCGGCTGACGAAGCGCTGCGTATTGGCCTGGTCAACCGGGTCTATGATGATCAGGCCGCCCTGATGGACGGGGTCTTTGCCATTGCCCGCGAGATTGCCGCAAAATCGCCAATCGCCGTGGCCGGCACCAAGGAAATGCTCAGCTACATGCGTGACCATCGCATTGACGATGGCCTGGACTACATCGCCACCTGGAACGCCGCGATGCTGCAGTCCGAAGACCTGCGCGTGGCCGTGGCGGCGCACATGAGCAAACAGAAACCGACGTTCGCCGACTGATCGGGCCGGGGGACGCGCAGTAAAGGAACCCCCGACATGTCAGCACGCTGGACTACCGCAGTACTTGACCCGCAGATTACCGGGGGGCTGGCCGTGGCGCGCAGCCCGGAAGGGTTTCTGGTGGATGCCAACGGGGCGTTGTTCCCTCGAGACTGGCTCAAGCGCCAGGACCTCGACGTACTGTGCGAGCACGGCATCGGCCACTTCGACGGCCAGCCAGTGTTCCTGCTGGAACTGCGCAGTGCCACCCATGTGCCCGGTTGCAGCTGGCGCGGCCTGCGCGCGTTCATGCTCGAAGGCGACTTTGACACATACAAGGTGCTGGGCTACGCCGCGCAAATCGGCACCTGGGCCCGCGAGCACCGCTTTTGCGGCAGCTGTGGCCAGGCGATGACGCAAATCCGCTGGGAGCGGGCGATGTACTGCCAGCCCTGCGACCTGCGTAGCTACCCGCGCATTTCACCGAGCATGATCGTACTGGTGACCCGTGGCGACGAGATCCTGCTCGCGCGCTCACCGCGCTTTGTCACGGGTGTGTACAGCACATTGGCAGGCTTCGCCGAGCCGGGCGAGTCGGCCGAGGACTGCCTGGTGCGCGAAGTGCGGGAAGAAGTGGCGGTGGAGGTGCGGAACATTCAGTACGTCGGCAGCCAGTGCTGGCCGTTCCCGCACTCGATGATGCTGGGCTTTCATGCCGAATATGCCGGAGGCGAGATTGTGATGCAGCCGGACGAGATCGAGGACGCCAAGTGGTTCAGCGTCCATGACCTGCCGCCGCTGCCCGCCGGGCGGTCGATTGCGCGGTATCTGATCGATTTGTACGTTGCGCGTCGCTTAGGCTTGGCCGAACCAGTGTTGCCACGCTAGGCGCACGGTCAACGCCAGCACTACGGTGATGAACACCGGGCGGATGAATTTGCTGCCGCCGCTGATCGCCGTGCGTGCGCCGAAGAAGGCGCCGACCATCACTGACAGGCCCATGCACAGGCCGACGATGTAGTCTACCTGCCCGGAAATGATGAACACCGTAAGCGCCGCAATATTGCTGACGAAGTTCATGCTGCGTGCCACACCGCTGGCGCGGACCAGGTCGATGGGGTACAGCAGCAGCGTGCTGACCGTCCAGAACGCCCCGGTGCCCGGGCCGGCTACGCCGTCATAGAAGCCCAGGGTGAAGCCCTGTGGCACTTGCCACTTCTTCCTGATCGGCGCGTCGGCATCCAGCGGCGCTTTGGGCGTGCCGCCGAACAGCAGGTAGATACCACAGGCGAAGACGATCACCGGCAGCATCTTGTTCAGCCATTCGGCGGGCATGTAGTGGGCAATGACTGCGCCGAGCGACGCGCCGATCAAGGTGGCGAACAACGCTGGGCGCCACTGCGCCGGGTGGAACAGCTTGCGCTTGTAGTAGGTAAAACCGGCGGTGGCCGAGCCGAAGGTGGAGCTGAGCTTGTTGGTGCCAAGTACCAGGTGCGGCGGCATGCCCGCAGTGAGCAGGGCCGGGGTGGTGAGCAGGCCGCCGCCACCGGCGATGGCATCGATGAAACCGGCGACGAAGGCGACCAGGGCCAGGATCAGCAGGGTAAGGGGTTCTACGGTGAGTTCGAAGGGCATGAGAGGCTTCAGACTGAAGGGCCGAGTTGCGGCAAATGGACAGATAATCGGGCATGATAATCTTTCGTTCCAGAGGCTGTCAGTATTTCAGGCCGCTTGTTTGTTTCAAACCAACCCAGCAGATGTGTTCGCTCACATCAATACACCTATGAACCCCGTATCGCAGATCTGCTAGTTACGGGGCTTGATGACTCAGTTTGCATAGGGGGCAACGAACTTCTCGCATTGAGGGTAGCGGATTGATTGGGCGCTAAATTGTCGAGTAAAGTTCTGTATTTGTTGATTTTTGCTTTCAGGCCTATGTAAATCATCTCATCCTCTATGTCCAGGTGTTTTGAGTGGTTAAAGTCTTGAGTGATGGGGCCTTCAAGGTTGTCATGCTTTAGTCGCCAGTTGCGAACTGCTGTATCTTGAAGGCTGCTATACATTGCTTCAAGTTTAGGGAGTCTGTAAATCGCTTTGAGGGTGTCTGTGGTTACGTCCGGGCGGTCAATGATGGCTGAGTACATCTGAAAGCTTGGGCTCTTGGAAAGTGCATCTCTTGCTTTGTCAATGTAATGGATTCTGGGCTTCTCGAATATACCCTTGATGTTGTTCCACATTGTGCTGGTGCGCTTCAACATATGCCCCGAAGGATCGTGATGGTTCACGGGGTCACCCAAGCAATAGACATAAGCGTTATGTGTGTGTTTTGTAAACGGGCTGAGGCTGTCCGGTGAATAAAATCGCGCCAGTGTTGGACTAAATGCACGATAACCGTTGCCTAGGAGGTAGCAATTTGTGACGCTATCGTAGCGCTGCCCGGTGAACCCCATCATATGAACAGCAAGGCTGTATCCATAAGGGGGGTAAGCCAGGTTGTGAGTGCCTTCGCGGCAGAATTGGTTGACTATGGAGCTCTGAGAGTCTGCTGCCAGTAGCCGTGCCTCGGTCGAGCGTTGTGCTAGAGGCGTGTTTGAGGTTGAGAATACAGTGGCAGCACAATCGCTGCCGATTTCTAACGACAGTCGGCCATTGTTGTAAAATAAACGCCGCATACGGTTCAGTGGCATGGTCATTATGCTGATCCGTGGATAATTTAAATTATGTTCAGGAAAAGTAGGCTGGTGTGCAACTGGCAGTTTTGTCAGTTGTATTTGCGCATAAAATTATCCTGTTGACAGTGCCGGCCCTTTCGCGGGTAAACCCGCGAAGAGGCCGGTGCAGGCGACTCCATCAGCTACGAATGAACGCCAGCAAATCCGCATTGATCACATCGGCATGGGTCGTTGGCATGCCATGGGGGTAGCCCTTATAGGTCTTCAGCGTGCCGTTGGGCAGCAGTTTCGCCGACAACACCCCGGAATTTTCATACGGCACGATCTGGTCATCGTCACCATGCATCACCAGCACCGGTTGCTGGATGCCCTTGAGGTCCTCGGTGAAGTCGGTCTGTGAAAACGCCACGATGCCGTCGTAGTGGGCCTTGGCGCTACCGATCATGCCCTGGCGCCACCAGTTGCCGATGATGCCCTCGCTGGCTTCGGCGCCAGGGCGGTTGTAGCCGTAGAACGGCCCTGCCGGCACATCGCGGTAGAACTGTGCACGGTTGCTGGCGACCTGGGCCTGGAAGCCGTCGAACACCGACTTGGGCAGGCCGCCGGGGTTGTCGGGTGTTTGCACCATCAAGGGCGGCACGGCGGCGATCAGCACTGCTTTGGCCACCTTGTCGCTGGGGTGGCGGGCCATGTAGCGCACCACCTCGCCACCGCCAGTCGAATGGCCGACATGCACAGCGCCCTGTGTGCCCAGGTGGGCGACCACGGCGGCCACGTCGTCGGCGTAGTGGTCCATGTCGTGGCCATCCCACACCTGGCTGGAGCGGCCATGGCCACGGCGGTCGTGGGCGACCACGCGGTAACCGTGGGCGAGGAAGAACAGCATCTGTGCGTCCCAGTCGTCGGCGCTGAGCGGCCAGCCGTGGTGGAAGTGGATGACCGGTGCATCGCGTGGGCCCCAGTCCTTGTAGAAGATCTGTACACCGTCCTTCGTGGTTACATAGCTCATGGTCGTGCCTCCTGGTTGAAGAAGCGAAGTGAGCTATTGAGAATAGGAGGGATTCAGGCGTAGCAAGCACCGACCGTCTTCAGGCTCGGTCGCGCATCCGGTACCAGGCCTTGGCGGCAGCTTCCAGCGGTGCTGCCAGCAGGTCGCCACCGGGGAAGCGGCCATTGTCGATGCCTTGGTACAGCGCGAGCAGGTCGTCGTCGCCAAGGATTGCATCGCTGACCGCACGTGCCGCCGCCAGGGTCGGCAACACGCCATGGCCGGAGAAGCCCTGCAACCAATAGCGCTGGTCCTCGCGGCCAACATCCGGGGTGCGCTGCATGCTGCAGTCGATATGGCCACCCCAGGCGTAGTCGATGGCCACCCCGGTCAGCTGCGGGAACACCCGCTCCAGGTAGGGCCGGGTGGCGCTGGCGACGTCCTTGGGGATACCGCCCAGGTAGGTGCAGCCGCCGCCGAACAGTAAGCGGTGGTCTGGGGTAAGTCGGAAGTAGTCGGGCACGAACTGGTTGTCGATCACGCAGCTGTTGCGGGGAAGCAGAGAACGGGCCAAATCGGGGTCAAGCTGCGCGGTAGCCACCTGATAAGAGCCGACCGGCAACAGGCGGCGCGACAGGCTGCGGTCGAGGCGGTCGATGTAGGCGTTGCAAGCCAGCACCAACACGTCGCAACGCACTTCGCCCTTGTCGGTTCGGGCAATGTAGCCGTCGCCAGCTTGCTGGTAGCTGAGCACCTTGCTTTGTTCGTAGAGGTGGCCGCCAACAGCCTCAATGGTGCTGGCCAGGCCCTGGGCCAGCTTCAGCGGGTTGAGGTGGGCGCCTTTGGCGTCATACAGCGCCGCCTGGTAGCGGGGGCTATCGATCCATTGCGGCAGTTCTTCACGGCCGATCAGGCGCAGGGCGTCGTAGCCCCACTTGTGTTCAGCCTCGTGCAGGGCCTCTTCAAGCAACTTCACCCGGCGTGGAAGCACGGCGGTCCACAGGCTGCCCAGCCGATAGTCGATAGCGAAACCATGGCGCTCGGGCAGTTCGCGCATTTCGTCGGCGGCCCAGCACATGCTGGCCCACAGGCGCTGGGTGCGTTCCACGCCCAAGGCCTTTTCCAGCGGTGGCATGTCGCAGGACCAGCCCAGCAGCGCCTGGCCGCCGTTGCGCCCGGACGCAGCCCAGGCTACCCGGCTGGCTTCCAGCAGGGTTACGCGTTTGCCAGCTTGGGTAAGCCGCAGGGCGGTATGCAGGCCGCTGAAGCCGGCGCCGATGATCAGCACATCGGTGTCGTGGCTACCTTGCAGGATAGGGCGTAGCGGGATGTTGCCGGGGTAGGTTTGGGCGTAGTAGCTGGCGATGTGTTGGGCGGACTGCTTGAACATGCAAAAGCCTCGTGAAAATTATTGTGATTATTTTCATGAAAACTTAGCAGGTAAATTTCATGGTGCCAATGTGTCGGGCTGGATTTGTGGTTTGCCTGGTAGTGATGTGCTGCCTGTAATGGCCCCTTCGCGGGCAAGCCCGCTCCTACAGGTATTGCAGAGGTGATGAAGGCAGCGCGGTCCTGTAGGAGCGGGCTTGCCCGCGAAGAGGCCAGACCTGAAATGGCATCAACCTCAGGTTGCCGCCTTTTTCCGAGGCTGACGCGGCTTGCCCGCAGCCTTGGCCCCGCCCGCCTTACCCTTCCCGCTGCTACGCCGCTTCTTCTTCCACGGCGGTGCCGCCCCGGCCGCCGGCCCGCTGATGGTCATGCGCATACCGCTGCACCGCTCGACCAGCTTGCGCATCCACGCCGACTGACGGGCGACGAACTCTTCCAGGGTCATCTCACCACTCTGCACCATGTCCAGTGCCTGTTCCCAGATCGCCGTGGTGCCTGGGTCGGCAATGGCGCGCGGCACGGCATCGATCAGGCTGAACGCCGCAGGCGTAGCCGACAGTGCCTTGCCGTTCTTCACCAGGTAACCACGGTCAAGCAGGCCCTGGATGATACTGGCGCGGGTGGCTTCGGTGCCGATGCCGGTGGTTTCCTTGAGTTTCTGCTTCAGCCGCGGGTCGTCCACCAGCTTGGCCACGTTCTTCATGGCTTTGATCAGGTCGCCTTCGGTAAACGGCTTGGGCGGCTGGGTCCACAGGTCTTTCAGTTGCAGGCCCTGCACGCTGCAGTCCTGGCCTTCGCGTAGCGTTGGCAATACCTGGGCGGGTGGTGCCTCGCGACCCTTGGTCGGGGTCAGTGCCTCGGGCAGGGCGCGACGCCAGCCCGGCTCGACGATCTGTTTGCCCACTGCGCGTAGAGCATGCCCGGCACAGTCGAAGTCGGCCTGGGTGCGGTCGTACTCATGGTTGGGCAGGAACTGCGCCAGGTAGCGGGCGCGGATCAGGGTATACACCGCCTTGTGCCTGGCCGGCAGGCGCGACGGGTCGCTGGCGGCGGCGGTGGGGATGATGCCGTGGTGGGCGCTGACCTTGGCGTCGTTCCAGGCCCGCGAGCGGCGCTGCGGCTCCAGATAGGGCTCCAGCGGCGCCAGGCTGGCATCGGCCCGTTTCAGGGCAGCAAGGATTGCCGGCGCTTCAGCGTGCTGGCTTTGCGGCAGATAGCCGCAATCGCTGCGCGGGTAGGTGATCAGCTTGTGGGTTTCGTACAGCGCCTGGGCGATGTCGAGGGTTTCCTGGGCACCGAGGCCGAATTTCTTCGAACACAGCTCCTGCAGGGTGCCCAGGTCGAAGGGCAGTGGTGCGGCTTCGCGCACGCGCTCGGTAGCTACGTTGATCGCCCGGGCAGTGCCGGCACTGCCGATGTCGGTGGCGGCTTGTTGTGCCAGGGCTTGGTTCAGGCAGCGGCCCTGATCGTCGCAGGCGTCCTCGGGCGCGCGCCATTGGGCGTTGAAGTGTTGGCCGGCATGTTCCAGCTGAACATCAATGGCCCAGAAAGGCACTGGCACGAAGTCGGCGATACTGCGATCACGGTCGACCACCAGGCGCAAGGTGGGCGTTTGCACGCGGCCTACCGGCAACACGCCCTGGTAGCCGGATTGGCGGCCCAGCAAGGTGAACAGCCGGCTCATGTTCATGCCGATCAGCCAGTCGGCGCGGGAACGGCCCAGCGCCGAATGGTAACGGTTGAAGGTTTCGTGGCCGGGTAGCAGGCGCGCCAGCGCCTTGCGGATGGAGGCGTCGTCGAGCGCCGACAGCCACAGCCGCTGCACCGGGCCGCGGTAGCGGCAGTGCTCGACAAGCTCGCGGGCAATCATTTCGCCTTCGCGGTCGGCGTCGGTGGCGATTACCAGCTCCCGCGCTTCACCGAGTAGGCGCTTCACTGCCTTGAACTGGCTGGCGGTTTTGGGTTTGACCAGCATCTTCCATTTGTCCGGGATGATCGGTAGGTCGGCCAGGTTCCAGCGCTTGTAGCGCTCGTCGTAGCTGTCGGGCGGGGCGGTTTCCAGCAGGTGGCCGATGCACCAGGTTACGCAGACGTCCGTGCCTTGCCAGCAGCCGTCGCCCTTGCGGGTGGCGCCGAGCACTTTGGCGATGTCTTTTGCCTGGGAGGGTTTTTCGCAGAGGAACAGGCGCATGGCCGGAATGCTTCATCGGGGGTGATGGGCACTAGGATGCGCAAGCAAGGGCGCAGAGGCAAGTTTTATCTGGATGGATGTACAGGTTTTTGTCAGGGGAAGTGTATTGAGCCTGCACCGGCCTTTTCGCGGGTAAACCCGTTCTCACAGGGATTGCACACATTTCGGATGCTGTGCAGTTCCTGTGGGAGCGGGTTTACCCGCGAAGAGGCCTGTGCAGGTTACGGGTCAGGCGCGCGAGTCGCGTACCATGTCCACATGCGGGATGCCGGCTTCGAGGAACTCTTCGCTGACTACGCGAAAGCCCAGCCGCTCGTAGAACGGCGTGGCGTGTAATTGGGCGCTGAGCATCTGCTGTTTCAGGTCGCGGTTCTGCGCTTCGACGATCACCGCGTTCATCAGCGCATCGCCCACCTTCAGCCCACGCCAGTCCTTCAGCACCGAAACCCGGCCGATGGTACCGTCGGGCAGCAGGCGGGCGGTACCGATCGCATAATCGCCTTCCAGGGCCAGGAAGTGCGCGGCGGTCGGGTCATCCGAGTCCCACTCCAGCTCAGGCGGCACGTGTTGCTCGGCGACGAATACCGCTTCACGGATGCGGCGGATGTCGGCGTTGTCCTTGTGCCAGTCGGCGAGGCGAACGCTGATCTTATTCATTGGCGAATCCCAGGCTTCCTTGTTTGACCAGCTGCTGTACAAGCATAAGGCCATCTTCGTCTTGCAGCCACTCTGCCAGGTTGTCGATGTGCAGGGCGTCGGCCGCGCACACCAGCTTCAGCAGTTCGCGCAGTTTACCCGGCAGCGGGCAGCTGCGGCCGCTGGCGAACAGCAGCAGGTCGTCTTCGAATTCCGACCAGGCCAGGCGTGCAGCCGGGTTGCGGATCAGAATGGCACCTTGTTCCAGGGCGTCGATCAGTTCTTCTTCGCTCAGTTCTTCGCCAACGATCTGCTCGGGGTAGCGCGGCTCGGTCATGAACTGGCCGAACCAGGTCAGCAGCAGGTCCTTGTCGCCCATGTGCTTGTCGAGCAGCGCCTTGAGGCGGTCGAGGGCGTCGTGCTGGATCTGGTGCGGGTCGCTGACCGGCTGGGCGTCAGCGTCGCTGTAGCGTTCTTCGTCAGGCAGGAACTGGCCGAGGAAATCGGTGAAGTGGGTCAGCACTTCGGCGGCGCTCGGGGCGCGGAAACCGACCGAGTAAGTCAGGCAGTCATCCACAGCCACGCCGTAGTGCGCCAGGCGCGGTGGCAGGTAAAGCATGTCGCCCGGTTCCAGGGTCCATTCTTCGCTCTGTTCGAACTCGGCCAGGATGCGCAGGTCGGCGTGCTCCAGCAGCGGGCTGTCGCTGCTGCACATCTGGCCGATCTTCCAGTTGCGCTGGCCGTGGCCTTGCAGCAGGAACACGTCGTAGTTGTCGAAGTGCGGGCCAACGCTGCCACCCGGTGCGGCGAAGCTGATCATCACGTCATCGATGCGCCAGCTTGGCAGGAAACGGAAGTTCTCCAGCAGCTCGGCCACTTCCGGGACAAACTGGTCGACGGCCTGCACCAGCAGGGTCCAGTCCTTTTCCGGCAGCTCGGCGAAGGTGTCTTCGTTGAACGGACCACGGCGCAGCTCCCACGGGTGGGCGCCGTGCTCCAGCACGATGCGCGACTCGACTTCTTCTTCCAGGGCCAGGCCGGCCAGTTCGTCGGGGTCGATCGGGCTGATGAAGTCCGGGAAGGCCTGCCGCACGAGCAGCGGCTTCTTCTGCCAGTAGTCGCGCATGAATTCGCGGGCCGAGATGCCGCCGAGCAGCTGCAGTGGAGTATCAGGATTCATGTTCAACCTATTGAAAAAACGTAATTTTCGTCCGGGAATAAAAACGCCCGGCCAGGCCGGGCGTTGTACGCGGCGGTCAGCTTAGATGCGTTTGGCCTGGGCTGCCGCGTTACCGATGTAGGTAGCGGGGGTCAGCAGCTTGAGCTCGGCCTTGGCATCGGCAGGCATGTCCAGGCCGTCGATGAAGGTCAGCAGTGCTTCTGGTGTGATGCCCTTGCCACGGGTCAGCTCTTTGAGCTTCTCGTAGGGGTTCTCGATGTTGAAGCGGCGCATCACGGTCTGGATCGGCTCGGCCAGCACTTCCCAGCAGGCGTCCAGGTCGGCAGCGATGCGGGCTTCGTTGACTTCCAGCTTGCCGATGCCTTTCAGGCTGGCTTCGTAGGCAATGACGCTGTGGGCAAAGCCCACGCCTAGGTTGCGTAGCACGGTGGAGTCGGTCAGGTCACGCTGCCAGCGCGAGATCGGCAGCTTGCTGGCCAGGTGCTGGAACAGCGCGTTGGCGATACCCAGGTTGCCTTCGGAGTTTTCGAAGTCGATCGGGTTGACCTTGTGCGGCATGGTCGACGAGCCGATTTCGCCAGCTACGGTCTTCTGTTTGAAGTAGCCCAGCGAGATGTAGCCCCACACGTCACGGTCGAAGTCGATCAGGATGGTGTTGAAGCGGGCGATGGCGTCGAACAGCTCGGCGATGTAGTCGTGCGGCTCGATCTGCGTGGTGTACGGGTTGAACTGCAGGCCCAGTTCGTCTTCGATGAAGGCGCGGGCGTTGGCTTCCCAGTCGATCTGCGAGTAGGCCGACAGGTGGGCGTTGTAGTTGCCCACGGCACCGTTGATCTTGCCCAGCAGCGGTACGGCGGCAACCTGGGCGATCTGGCGCTCCAGGCGGTATACGACGTTGGCCAGTTCTTTACCCAGGGTGGTCGGCGAAGCTGGCTGGCCGTGGGTGCGCGACAGCATCGGCACGTCGGCGTGGGCGTGGGCCAGGGCGCGGATGGCGTCGGCGATCTGGCGCATCAGCGGCAGTAGCACGTCGTCACGGCCGGCGCGCAGCATCAGGGCGTGGGACAGGTTGTTGATGTCCTCGCTGGTGCAGGCAAAGTGGATGAACTCGCTGACCTTGGCCAGCTCAGGCAACTGCGCGGCCTGCTCCTTGAGGAGGTATTCGATCGCCTTGACGTCGTGGTTGGTGGTGCGCTCGATTTCCTTGACGCGCTCGGCGTGCTCCAGCTTGAAATCGCTGGCCAAGTTGTCCAGCAGGGCGTTGGCTTCGGCGGAGAACGCCGGCACTTCGCCGATTTGCGGGTGGGCGGCCAGGCGCTGCAGCCAGCGCACTTCGACCAGGGCGCGGAAACGGATCAGGCCGAACTCGCTGAAAATGGGGCGCAAGGCCTGGGTTTTGCCGGCGTAACGGCCGTCTACAGGGGAAACCGCAGTGAGCGAAGAAAGCTGCATGGGGTGTTCTCGGACAGTCAGGCTTTTGGAAGGGCGCATATCATACATGAAAAACGCCTGTAGGAGCGGGCTTGCCCGCGAATGGCCAGTGAATCCAGTAGAGGATTCGCGGGCAAGCCCGCTCCTGCAGTGGGGGATGCAGTTCGTCGGAATCAGCCGCGCATCATGTCGTACAGTTCATTGAGCAACTTGCGCCGGCTGAACACCAGCTGCCAGCGATGCCCACCCAATTGGCGCCACAGGCGCGCAGCTCGGATGCCGGCCAGCAGCAGGGCGCGGATTTTCGAGGCATTGCTGGCCTGCTGCAGGAAACGCATGTCGCCGTGCACCTGGATGCGCTGGCGCAGGGTGCTGAGGGTGTCCTGGTACAAGGCTCCACTGGAAGCGATGACGTTTTCGTGAACCAGGCCGAAATGCTCGGCCTGCGACTGGATCTGCGGCAGGCGGTTGCCGATGGTGTCGAGCAGGTCGCCACGCTTGTTCAGTTGGCGTTCCAGGCCCAGCATCGACAGGGCATAGCGCAGCGGCTCGCGCTGCAGGCTGCCGGGGTCGCGCTCCAGGGCGCCGACCAGCGCGCGGTAGCCGTCGCGCAGGTTCAGGTCGTCGCCGCCGAATACTTCCAGGGTGTCCTTGGGGTCGCGCACCAGCAGGCTGCCCAGCATGCAGCCAATGTTGGCCTCGCTGGCCTGGCCGGTGCGGGCGATGCGGTCGACCAGCACGGCGGCCTGGAACACACCACCCAACGCAATCAGCTGCTCTTGCAGGTTGCTCATGCGCGCGGGCTCCACGGCTCGGCCGCTTCGATCACGCCGCCGCCCAGGCACACTTCGCCATCGTAGAACACCACCGATTGGCCCGGCGTAACGGCACGCTGCGGCTCGTCGAACACAGCGCGGTAGCCGCTTTCGGTCACCGCCAGGGTGCATTGCTGGTCGCTCTGGCGGTAGCGCACCTTGGCGGTGAGCTGGCGTGGGCTGCCGAGGTCGACCGGGTTGACCCAGAAGATTTCCGAAGCCAGCAGGGCGCGGGAGAACAGCCAGGGATGTTCGTTGCCCTGGCCGACCACCAGCACGTTGCGGGTCAGGTCCTTGTGCAGCACGTACCATGGCTCGTCACCGGCGTCTTTCAGGCCACCAATGCCCAGGCCTTGGCGCTGGCCGATGGTGTGGTACATCAGGCCGTGGTGGCGGCCGATCACTTCGCCTTCGGTGGTTTCGATGTTGCCTGGCTGGGCCGGCAGGTACTGCTTGAGGAAGTCGCTGAAGCGGCGCTCGCCAATGAAGCAGATGCCGGTGGAGTCCTTCTTCTTGGCGGTGGCCAGGCCGTGCTTTTCGGCGATGGCGCGGACTTCGGGCTTTTCCAGTTCGCCAACCGGGAACAGTGTGCGGGCAATTTCCTTGCCGCCGACGGCGTGCAGGAAGTAGCTCTGGTCCTTGTTCGGGTCCAGGCCCTTGAGCAGTTCGGTGAGGTCACCGGTGTCGCGGCGGCGCACGTAGTGGCCAGTGGCAATCAGGTCGGCACCCAGCGACAGGGCGTAGTCGAGGAACGCCTTGAACTTGATTTCGCGGTTGCAGAGGATGTCCGGGTTGGGCGTGCGGCCGGCCTTGTATTCTTCAAGGAAGTGCTCGAACACGTTGTCCCAGTACTCGGCGGCGAAGTTGGCGGTGTGCAGCTTGATGCCGATGCGGTCGCACACGGCCTGGGCATCGGCCAGGTCTTCGCGGGCGGTGCAGTATTCAGTGCCGTCGTCTTCTTCCCAGTTCTTCATGAACAGCCCTTCCACCTGATAGCCCTGCTCGATGAGCAGAAGGGCGGAGACGGAAGAGTCCACGCCGCCGGACATGCCGACGATGACGCGGGTCTTGGCGGGGTCTTTGAGTGCTGGGCTGGTCATGGGTACCGGTGTGTATCAAGGGGGAAAAACGCCGATTCTATCAAACCCGCAGCGCCGCGTCAGTCGCGCAGCAGGTCAAGGCTGTGCAGCGGGCCCTTGAGGTAGTCGTCAAGGCAGCGGGGCACCAGCTCGCTGCGCCAGCGGGTGGGGTTGGCCAGCAGTTCTTCGCGGGTCAGCCACACGGCGCGGACAATGTCGCTGTCCAGGGCCAGGTCTGCATGGTGGCGCACGGGGCGTGCGGCAAAGCAGATGCGCTGGTAGGTCACGCCATTGCTCGGGGCGGTATACAGGTAAATGCCGACCACGCCGGTGAGTTCGACTTCCCAGGCGGTTTCTTCCAGCGTCTCGCGAAGGGCAGCCTGGGGCAGGGTCTCGTTGGGTTCGAGGTGGCCGGCGGGCTGGTTGAAGACGTGCTGGTTGGCTTTGAATTCTTCGACGAAGAGGAACTTGCCGTCGTGTTCGACGATGGTGGCGACGGTGATGTGGGGTTGCCAGGTCAATTCTTGTGCTCCATGGAATCCTGTGGGAGCGGGTTTACCCGCGAATGCGATGGTGAATGCACCGCCGCATTCGCGGGTAAACCTGCTCCTGCAGGGGCTGAGACAGCCCTCTGGAAAGCACAAACCCCGGTGCGTGGCCGGGGTTTGTGTTGTTACTTCAAGCGAACCTTACAGGGCGGCAATGGCGCTGTTCAGGGTTTGGCTTGGGCGCATCACCTTGGCGGTCAGCTCGGCATCCGGGGCGTAGTAGCCACCGATGTCGGCTGGCTTGCCCTGAACGGCGTTGAGTTCGGCGACGATGGCCTCCTCGTTCTCGGTCAGGGTTTTGGCCAGTGGGGCGAAGCGGGCCTGCAGCGCGGCGTCGTCGCTCTGGGCAGCCAGGGCCTGGGCCCAGTACAGGGTCAGGTAGAAGTGGCTGCCGCGGTTATCGATACCGCCAACTTTGCGCGAAGGCGACTTGTTGGTGTCGAGGAACTTGCCGGTAGCTTGGTCCAGGGTGTTGGCCAGAACCTTGGCGCGCGGGTTGTCGTAGGTGTTGCCCAGGTGCTCCAGGGAAGCGGCCAGGGCCAGGAACTCACCCAGCGAGTCCCAACGCAGGAAGTTTTCTTCAACCAACTGCTGCACGTGCTTCGGTGCCGAACCGCCGGCGCCGGTTTCGAACAGGCCACCGCCGTTCATCAGCGGCACGATCGACAGCATCTTGGCGCTGGTGCCCAGCTCCATGATCGGGAACAGGTCGGTCAGGTAGTCGCGCAGCACGTTGCCGGTCACCGAGATGGTGTCCTTGCCTTCGCGGATGCGGGCCAGGGAGAACTTGATGGCGTCGACCGGGGCCAGTACACGGATGTCCAGGCCGGCGGTGTCGTGATCTTTCAGGTACTTCTGTACTTTCTCGATCATCACGCCGTCGTGGGCGCGGGCCGGGTCCAGCCAGAACACGGCTGGGGTGTTGCTCAGGCGGGCACGGTTGACGGCCAGCTTGACCCAGTCCTGGATCGGCGCGTCCTTGGTCTGGCACATGCGGAAGATGTCACCGGCCTCGACGTTCTGCTCCAGCACGACGTTGCCCTTGCCATCGACCACGCGAACCACGCCGTCGGCGTTGATCTGGAAGGTCTTGTCGTGGGAGCCGTACTCTTCGGCCTTTTGCGCCATCAGGCCAACGTTCGGCACGCTGCCCATGGTGGTCGGGTCGAAGGCGCCGTTGGCCTTGCAGTCTTCGATGGTGGCCTGGTAGATGCCGGCGTAGCAACGGTCCGGGATCACGGCCTTGGCGTCTTGCAGTTCGCCAGCGGTGTTCCACATCTTGCCCGAGTCACGGATCATGGCCGGCATCGAGGCGTCGACGATCACGTCGCTTGGCACGTGCAGGTTGGTGATGCCTTTGTCGGAGTTGACCATGGCCAGGGCTGGGCGCTGGGCGTACAGGGCCTGGATGTCGGCCTCGATCTCGGCCTGCTTGTCAGCTGGCAGGTCCTTGATGCGGGCGTACAGGTCGCCGATACCGTTGTTGGCGTTGAAGCCCACTTCGGCCAGGGCTGCGGCGTGCTTGGCCAGCACGTCGTTGTAGAATTCTTCGACGATGACGCCGAACATGATCGGGTCGGAGACCTTCATCATGGTGGCTTTCAGGTGCACCGACAACAGCACGCCGGAGGCCTTGGCATCGGCGATCTGCTCGGCGATGAAGGCTTTCAGGGCTTTGCGGCTCATGGTCGCGCAGTCGATGATTTCGGCGGCTTTGACCGCGGTTTTTTCTTTCAGGACGGTGGTGTTGCCGTCTTTGGCGACCAACTCGATGCGCAGGCTGTCGTCAGCTTCGATCAGTGCGGCTTTCTCGCTGCCGTAGAAGTCGCCCTGGGTCATGTGGGCCACGTGCGACTTGGAGTCGGCAGCCCAGGCGCCCATCTTGTGTGGGTGCTTGCGGGCGTAGTTCTTGACCGACAGCGGTGCGCGGCGGTCGGAGTTGCCTTCGCGCAGCACCGGGTTCACGGCAGAACCCTTGATGCGGTCGTAGCGGGCACGGGATTCTTTCTCTTCCGCGGTGGCCGGCTCGTCGGCGTAGTCAGGGATGTTGAAGCCTTTGCCTTGCAGTTCCTTGATCGCGGCCTTGAGCTGCGGTACCGAGGCGCTGATGTTCGGCAGCTTGATGATGTTGGCTTCAGGGGTGGTAGCCAGCTGGCCCAGTTCCGCCAGGTGATCGCCTACTTGCTTCTCTGCGCCCAGTTGCTCCGGGAAGGCGGCAAGGATGCGGCCGGCCAGGGAAATGTCGCGGGTTTCGACGGCGATGTCAGCCGAAGCGGTGAACGCTTCGATGATCGGCAGCAGCGAGTAGGTGGCGAGGGCGGGGGCTTCGTCGGTGAAGGTATAGATGATCTTGGAACGGGTGGGCATGCGGGTTAACTCTCTGTGTGCTGAGCGTGCTCGAGTCTCGTGGTGCGCAGGGTAGGCGCATCGCCCTGGCAGCGCCATGAGCGGAAAGTCGAGAGGCTGCGAGCGGTGATGGTGGATGCATCAGTCGAGCGTCAAGTGCTGAACTGCGGTAACAGCCCAGGCTTTGCGGCCATTCATGGCCTAGGGCGGTCCGCATTTTCCTGGGATTCGCCCCGATGACCCTTCGGTCGCGGCGGAGTATACCAAACCATTCGGGCTAATCAGCAAGGCCAAGTGATATCGGCCCATTTATAAGACCAAAGACTAAGCGGCAATGTGGCGTAATGACGCATGCCTTGCAGGTCGGCAGATGTGGTTTAGGCTCATTGCAGCGCATGATGTCCAAACCACACCCGACAGCGGAGTAGTGCAAGCATGGGATACCAGAAAATCAAGGTTCCGACCGACGGCACCAAGATCACCGTCAATGCAGACCATTCGCTCAACGTACCTGATCACCCCATCATTCCTTATATCGAGGGCGACGGCATTGGCGTCGATGTGTCGCCGGTCATGATCAAGGTGGTCGACGCCGCCGTGCAGAAGGCCTACGGCGGCAAGCGCAAGATTGCCTGGATGGAGGTGTATGCCGGTGAGAAGGCCACGCAGGTCTATGACCAGGACACCTGGCTACCGCAGGAAACCCTCGATGCCGTGCGAGATTACGTGGTGTCGATCAAGGGCCCGCTGACTACCCCGGTCGGCGGCGGTATCCGTTCGCTCAACGTGGCGCTGCGTCAGCAACTGGACCTGTACGTGTGCCTGCGGCCGGTGCTGTGGTTCCAGGGGGTACCCAGCCCGGTGAAAAAACCGGGCGATGTCGACATGGTGATTTTCCGCGAGAACTCCGAGGACATCTATGCCGGCATCGAGTGGAAAGCCGGCTCGCCCGAGGCCAACAAGGTGATCAAGTTCCTCAAGGAGGAAATGGGGGTCACCAAGATCCGCTTCGATCAGGACTGCGGCATTGGTGTCAAGCCGGTGTCGCGTGAGGGCACCAAACGCCTGGTGCGCAAGGCCTTGCAATACGTGGTGGACAACGACCGCGAATCGCTGACCCTGGTGCACAAGGGCAACATCATGAAGTTCACCGAAGGCGCCTTCAAGGACTGGGGCTATGAGGTGGCGCGTGACGAGTTTGGCGCAGAACTGCTCGACGGCGGCCCATGGATGAAGTTCAAGAACCCCAAGACCGGCCGCGAGGTCATCGTCAAGGACGCCATCGCCGACGCCATGCTGCAGCAGATTTTGCTGCGCCCGGCCGAGTACGACGTGATCGCTACCCTCAACCTCAATGGTGACTACCTGTCCGACGCCCTGGCGGCGGAGGTGGGCGGCATCGGCATTGCCCCGGGTGCCAACCTGTCCGACACCGTGGCCATGTTCGAAGCTACCCACGGCACCGCGCCCAAGTATGCCGGGCAGGACAAGGTCAACCCGGGCTCGGTGATTCTCTCGGCAGAGATGATGCTGCGCCACATGGGCTGGACCGAAGCAGCCGACCTGATCATCAAGGGCACCAATGGCGCAATTGCGGCCAAGACCGTGACCTACGACTTCGAGCGGCTGATGGACGGCGCCACGCTGGTGGGTAGCTCAGGCTTTGGTGATGCGATGATCAAGCATATGTAAGGCAAGAGAAAACCGGTCGCCTGGGTAAAGGGGCGACCGGTTTTTTCGTATGATGACACGGGGCGGCGATCAGGCTCGCACGGTTTCGCTCGCGGTCTGGCCTTGGGCCTTGGCAGCCGCAGCGGCAGCGGCGTCCATTATCTTGACCGCGTGCAGGCCTTTGGGGCCCTGGATGATTTCGAACTCTACGGCCTGGCCAGCCTTGAGTGTCTTGTATCCGTCCATCTGGATGGCCGAGTAATGAGCAAAAAGGTCATCGGATTTACCTTCCTCGTTGATGAATCCGTAGCCCTTGGCATTGTTGAACCACTTGACTTTACCGCTTGCCATCCCTATGTCCCTCTGCAAAGGACTCCATCACTGGAGTATCATCCACTTCATCCGCATACGAACCTTGCGAAAAATCTGGTTGACTGCGCGGATCTTTATCGACCACGGTGGGTTCTTATTGGTTGTAACACCGTTTTGCCGATAGTCAAGGTCACGCGGCGCCTGCGCTGGCGGTGGCTTGTGCAGTCAACTCACAACCTTAACCTGACGCTCATGATGAAATTCTTTCCATGCATGCACCTAGTGAGATTCGACTAACATTCAATCAGGATCGCCCGCAATCGAATGAGGACGACGGCTCAGGTCTTGCAGTTCAGGAAGCCAAGCCGATCCTGCAGGCGCCACCGATGTACAAGGTGGTTTTGTTCAACGATGACTACACACCGATGGATTTCGTCGTCGAAGTGCTCGAGACGTTCTTCAGTCTGAACCGCGAGCTGGCGACCAAGATCATGCTGACCGTCCATACCGAGGGGCGGGCAGTGTGCGGATTGTTTACCCGTGACATCGCCGAAACAAAGGCTATGCAGGTCAACCAATACGCCAGGGAAAGCCAGCATCCGCTACTCTGTGAAATCGAGAAGGACGGTTAATCGCCGACCACTTGGGTATGAGGTGAAGCTATGTTAAACCGCGAGCTCGAAGTCACCCTCAATCTGGCCTTCAAGGAGGCCCGTTCGAAGCGTCATGAGTTCATGACCGTCGAACATCTGCTGCTGGCACTCCTTGACAATGAGGCTGCCGCGACCGTTCTGCGCGCCTGTGGCGCCAATCTCGACAAGCTCAAGCACGACCTGCAAGAGTTCATCGATTCCACTACGCCGCTGATTCCTGTCAACGACGAAGACCGGGAAACCCAGCCAACCCTGGGCTTCCAGCGGGTGCTGCAGCGTGCCGTGTTCCACGTGCAAAGCTCCGGCAAGCGCGAAGTGACCGGCGCCAACGTGCTGGTGGCGATCTTCAGCGAACAGGAAAGCCAGGCCGTGTTCCTGCTCAAGCAGCAGAGCGTGGCCCGCATCGACGTGGTCAACTACATCGCCCATGGCATTTCCAAGGTGCCAGGGCATGGTTCGCAGTCTGAAAGCGACCAGGACATGCAGGACGAAGAGGGTGGCGAAACCTCCTCTTCGAGCAACCCGCTGGACGCCTATGCCAGCAACCTGAACGAGCTGGCCCGTGCCGGCCGTATCGACCCCTTGGTTGGCCGCGAGCAGGAAGTGGAGCGCGTGGCGCAAATCCTTGCTCGCCGCCGCAAGAACAACCCGTTGCTGGTGGGTGAGGCCGGCGTGGGCAAGACGGCCATCGCCGAAGGCCTGGCCAAGCGCATTGTCGATGGCCAGGTGCCCGACCTGTTGGCGCAGAGCGTGGTGTATTCGCTCGACTTGGGTGCGCTGCTGGCCGGTACCAAGTACCGCGGCGACTTCGAGAAGCGCTTCAAGGCGCTGCTCGGCGAACTGCGCAAACGCCCGCAGGCCATCCTGTTCATCGACGAGATCCACACCATCATCGGCGCCGGTGCGGCATCGGGCGGGGTGATGGATGCCTCCAACCTGCTGAAACCGCTGCTGTCGTCGGGTGAAATCCGTTGCATCGGTTCGACGACCTTCCAGGAATTTCGTGGCATCTTCGAGAAAGACCGTGCCTTGGCGCGGCGCTTCCAGAAGGTGGACGTGAGTGAGCCGTCGGTCGAAGACACCGTGGGCATCCTGCGTGGCCTGAAGGGGCGCTTCGAAAGCCATCACAATATCGAGTACAGCGACGAAGCCCTGCGCGCTGCCGCTGAACTGGCTTCGCGCTACATCAATGACCGGCACATGCCGGACAAGGCCATTGATGTAATCGACGAAGCCGGTGCTTACCAGCGCCTACAGCCTGAGGCCAACCGCGTCAAGCGTATCGACGTGCCGCAGGTCGAAGACATCGTCGCCAAGATCGCGCGCATTCCGCCAAAGCACGTCAGCAGCTCCGACAAGGAACTGCTGCGTAACCTTGAGCGCGACCTGAAGCTGACCGTTTTCGGTCAGGACCAGGCCATCGACTCGCTGTCCACAGCCATCAAGCTGTCGCGTGCCGGCCTCAAGGCGCCCGACAAGCCGGTGGGTTCGTTCCTGTTCGCCGGCCCGACCGGCGTCGGCAAGACCGAAGCGGCACGGCAGCTGGCCAAAGCGCTGGGCGTGGAGCTGGTGCGTTTCGACATGTCCGAGTACATGGAGCGCCACACAGTGTCGCGCCTGATCGGTGCCCCTCCTGGTTATGTCGGTTTCGACCAGGGTGGCTTGCTGACCGAGGCGATCACCAAGCAACCGCACTGCGTATTGCTGCTCGATGAAATCGAGAAGGCCCACCCGGAAGTCTTCAACCTGCTGCTGCAGGTGATGGACCACGGTACCCTGACCGACAACAACGGGCGCAAGGCCGACTTCCGTAACGTGATCCTGATCATGACCACCAATGCCGGGGCGGAAACTGCGGCGCGGGCCTCGATCGGCTTCACTCATCAGGACCATGCGTCCGATGCCATGGAAGTGATCCGCAAGAGCTTCACGCCGGAGTTCCGCAACCGTCTGGATACCATCATCCAGTTTGGCCGCCTGAGCACCGAAACCATCAAGAGCATCGTCGACAAGTTCCTTATCGAATTGCAGGCGCAGCTGGAAGACAAACGCGTGCTGCTGGAAGTCAGCGATGATGCCCGCGGCTGGCTGGCGGCGTCGGGCTATGACGTGCAGATGGGCGCGCGGCCTATGGCGCGGCTGATCCAGGACAAGATCAAGCGGCCGTTGGCCGAGGAGATCCTGTTTGGCGAACTGGCCGAGCATGGCGGCGTGGTGCATGTCGACTTGCGCGATGGCGAGCTGGTGTTCGACTTTGAGACCACGGCTGAGGTGGCGTGACAGAGGGCCAGGGCTGTACCTGTGGGAGCGGCTTTAGCCGCGAACACCGGCGCAGCCGGTGCCATTCACCGCGTTGGGCTCTTCGCCGGTGAACCCGCTCCCACAGGGCTGCAAAGCAGCCCCTACAATCTGGCAGGCACAAAAAAGCCCGGCACATGGCCGGGCTTTTTCATGGCTGGAGCTTAGCGCGCACGGTAAGTGATGCGGCCCTTGCTCAGGTCGTACGGTGTCAGCTCGACACGGACCTTGTCGCCAGTGAGAATACGGATGTAGTTTTTGCGCATCTTTCCAGAGATGTGCGCAGTTACGACGTGCCCGTTTTCCAACTCCACGCGGAACATGGTGTTGGGCAGGGTGTCGACGACAGTGCCTTCCATTTCGAAGCTGTCTTCTTTCGACATGCAGTTGAACCCTCGGTATCCAGTGTTGGCCCGACGCATAACCGCACCGGGCAAAAAAGTGGCGTGGATTATGCCCGAAAACTGCGTGTCAAGCCAATGCTTTCAGTTGAGGGTGACCCAGCGCTGGTTTATCAACAATTCGATAGGCCGATACTGTGTCTTGTAGTTCATCTTCTTGCAGTTCTTGATCCAGTAGCCGAGGTAAACCGCTTCCAGGTCCTGACGCAGGGCCTCGGTGATCTGCCACAGAATGGCGAAGCGGCCTAGGCTGCGGCGCTCCTCGTCGGGCTCGTAGAACGTGTATACCGCCGACAGGCCGTTGGGCAGCAGGTCGCACACCGCCACCGCCAGCAAATGGCCTTCCAGACGGAACTCGTAGAACCAGCAGAAAGGGAGGTCGCGCACCAGGAAGGTGGAAAACTGGTCGCGGCTGGGCGGGTACATGTCACCGTCGGCGTGACGCGTTTCGATATAGCGGCGGTACAGCTCGAAGTACTCTTCCTTGAATGCCGGGCGCGCGGCGGTCACGGTCAGGTCGGCGTTGCGCTTGAGAATGCGCCGCTGCTGGCGGTTGGGGATGAAACGCGCAGCGGGAATGCGCGCCGGCACGCAGGCGTTGCAGTTCTGGCAATGCGGGCGATACAGGTGGTCGCCACTGCGGCGAAAACCCATTTCCGACAGGTCGGCGTACACGTTCACGTCCATCGGCTGGCTGGGGTCGAGGAACAGCGTGGTCGCCTGCTCGTCGGGCAGGTAGCTGCAGGAGTGGGGTTGAGTGGCATAGAACTTCAACCGCGCCAGCTCTGTCATGATCAACCCCCATCGGTGAGACTTTGTTTTAAGTGTAAGCCAGCTATGGCAAACCGCCTAGGCAGCCACCCATGTAGCGCTGTTGGGCTGGTCGAGGTGGCGTGCCAGGTAGCCGGCGAACTCGGCGCGGCTGATGGCGTGGGCACCGAGGCTGTGCAAGTGGTTGGTCGGCATCTGGCAGTCGATCAGCACGAAGCCGGCCTGACGCAGGTGCTCGACCAGGGTCGCAAAGCCGACCTTGGAGGCGTTGTCGGCACGGCTGAACATCGATTCGCCAAAGAACAGCTGGCCCATGGCCAGGCCGTACAGGCCGCCCACCAGTTCACCGTCCTGGCGCACTTCCACCGAGTGAGCGATACCGCGCCGGTGCAGTTCGCAGTAGGCGTTGCGCATGGTGTCGGTGATCCAGGTGCCGTCGGCGTAATTGCGAGGTGCGGCGCAGGCGACGATCACTGCCGGGAAGTCGCTGTCGAAGCTGACCTGGTAGCGGCCCTGGCGCATCAATTTGGCCAGTGAGCGCGACACGTGGAGCTGGTCTGGCAGCAGCACGGTGCGAGGGTCGGGTGACCACCACAGGATTGGCTGGCCATCCTGGTACCACGGGAAGCAGCCGTGGCGGTAAGCCTGCACCAGGCGCTCCGGGCTCAGGTCGCCGCCAGCGGCCAACAGGCCATTGGGGTCATGCAAGGCCTTTTCCAGGGGTGGGAAGGTCAGCGAGTCGCGGGTCAGCCAGGTCAGCATGGTCTATCGTGCGGTGGGGGAGGGGAGAGGGCAGCATGGCGTGCGCGTAAGGCAGGGTCAATGGTTGTGGCCCCTCTGGCAGCCGGCTCACGCTTGAGCACGCCGATTCAGGCAATCAAAACAGGCAATTTCCTACACATTCATGAAACTACAGGCACCATCCGCTACATTTGCTGTCACACCTGTGCAAAAACACAGCATAAGCCTTTGTCACAAAAGAAAATGCATGCTCAAATTGCAGTCATACGAAAGTCGCCCCCACTCAAGCGCCTTACGGCGCGCCGTCATGGCAGTGGGCGGGCAGTAATGTTAAAAGTAGTGGTTCATTGGCCGCACCGCCGGCCGATCACTATTGGACGCGCAGCACGCGCAGGAATAGACGCGTTTTGAAGAAATCCACCGCAACTCCAGCTCCCTTGCCTGTGCCCCTGTGGCGGCAGCAGCTGCACTATCGCCTCAAGGAAGGTGCGTTGATCGCAGTCGGCGCTCTGTGCCTGTACCTGTGGATGGCGCTGCTGACTTACGACACCTCCGACCCTGGCTTCAGCCACACGGCTACCGTCGACCAGGTGCAGAATGCCGCCGGGCGCGCCGGTGCCTACTTCGCCGACATCCTGTTCATGGTGCTTGGCTATTTCGCCTATATTTTCCCGCTGCTGCTGGCGGTGAAGACCTGGCAGATCTTCCGCGAACGCCACCAGCCGTGGGACTGGAGTGGCTGGCTGTTCTCCTGGCGGCTGATCGGCCTGGTGTTCCTGGTGCTGTCAGGCGCTGCGCTGGCGCATATCCACTTCCATCCGCCGGCCAGCCTGCCGTTCTCTGCCGGTGGCGCATTGGGTGAAAGCCTGGGCGATCTGGCGCGCAACCTGCTGAACGTGCAGGGCAGCACGCTGATGTTCATTGCCTTGTTCCTGTTCGGCCTGACCGTGTTCACCGACTTGTCGTGGTTCAAGGTGATGGACCTGACCGGCAAGATCACTCTCGACCTGTTCGAGCTGATGCAGGGCGCGGCCAACCGTTGGTGGGAGGCGCGCAACGAGCGCAAGCGCCTGGAGGCACAGCTGCGCGAAGATGAGCCGGTGGTCAAGGCTGCCCCCATGGCCGCCGAGAAGCGCGAGCCGGCGAAACCGGCGTTGCGTGAGCGCATTTTCAAGCGTGAAGAAGCTCCGGCCCCGGTGGTAGAGCCACGTGAACCGACCTTGGGCCGCGAGCCTGTCGTGCCGCCACGCGAGCCAGCCCGTGAGCCAGCCCGTGAGTCGGTTGTGCCGCGCGAAACGGTGGTGCCGCGTGCGCAGCCTGCAACCCCGATGATCGTGCCGCCGGCAGCCGACAGGGTACCAGAGCCGAGCAAGCGGGTAATGAAAGAGAAACAGGCGCCGCTGTTCATTGACAGCGCTGTGGAAGGCACCTTGCCGTCGATTTCCATCCTCGACCCGGCCGAGCAGAAGAAGATCGAGTACTCGCCAGAGTCCTTGGCCGGTGTCGGCCAGTTGCTGGAAATCAAGCTCAAGGAATTCGGCGTGGAAGTGTCGGTAGACTCGATCCACCCTGGCCCGGTAATTACCCGTTACGAAATCCAGCCGGCGGCTGGCGTGAAGGTCAGCCGCATCGCCAACCTGGCCAAGGACCTGGCGCGTTCGCTGGCCGTAACCAGCGTGCGTGTAGTCGAGGTCATCCCCGGCAAGACCACTGTGGGTATCGAGATCCCCAACGAAAACCGGCAGATGGTGCGCTTCTCCGAAGTGCTGGCCACGCCGCAGTACGACGAGCAGAAATCGCCGGTCACCCTGGCCCTGGGCCATGACATCGGCGGCAAGCCGGTGATCACCGACCTGGCCAAGATGCCACACCTGCTGGTAGCCGGTACCACCGGCTCCGGTAAGTCGGTGGGTGTGAACGCGATGATCCTGTCGATCCTGTTCAAGTCCAGCCCGGAAGACGCGCGGCTGATCATGATTGACCCGAAAATGCTCGAACTGTCGATCTACGAAGGCATCCCGCACCTGTTGTGCCCGGTGGTCACCGACATGAAGGATGCCGCCAACGCCCTGCGCTGGAGCGTTGCCGAGATGGAGCGGCGCTACAAACTGATGGCGGCCATGGGCGTGCGTAACCTGGCCGGTTTCAACCGCAAGATCAAGGACGCCCAGGAAGCCGGTGAAATCATCCATGACCCGCTGTACCGCCGCGAGAGCATGGACGACGAGCCGCCAGCGCTGAAAACCCTGCCGACCATCGTGGTGGTGGTGGACGAGTTCGCCGACATGATGATGATCGTCGGCAAGAAGGTCGAAGAGCTGATCGCCCGTATCGCGCAGAAGGCGCGGGCGGCCGGTATTCACCTGATCCTCGCCACCCAGCGCCCTTCGGTGGACGTGATCACCGGTCTGATCAAGGCCAACATCCCGACCCGCATGGCGTTCCAGGTATCCAGCAAGATCGACTCGCGGACCATCATCGACCAGGGTGGTGCCGAGCAGTTGCTGGGCCACGGCGACATGCTGTACATGCCGCCGGGCACCAGCCTGCCGATCCGTGTGCACGGCGCGTTCGTCTCCGACGACGAAGTGCACCGCACGGTCGAGGCGTGGAAGCTGCGCGGCGCCCCGGACTACAACGACGACATCCTCAACGGCGTCGAAGAAGCCGGCAGCGGCTTTGATGGCGGCGGCGGTGGTGGCGATGGTGACGATGCTGAAACCGATGCGCTGTATGATGAAGCGGTGCAGTTCGTGCTGGAAAGCCGCCGTGCGTCCATTTCTGCCGTGCAACGCAAGCTGAAGATCGGCTATAACCGTGCTGCGCGCATGATCGAGTCGATGGAGATGGCCGGCGTTGTCACCCCGATGAACAGCAACGGCTCGCGGGAAGTGATTGCCCCGGGCGGCCCGCGCGACTGATGAACACCCTGCCGGGCGCCAACGGTGGCGCCCGGCCTTTTCAATGCTCAATGAGGATTCCCATGCGCGCGATTCGCATGCTGTTGGTTTCTGCCCTGACCCTGGGCTCGGTTACTGCTTATGCCGGTGAGCAAGACGTACAACGCCTGACCCAACTGCTGGAAAAGTCGCAGACCATCGAGGCCAACTTCTCCCAGCTGACCTTGGGTGCCGATGGCACCAGCCTGCAGGAAACTTCGGGCAAGATGACCGTCAAGCGCCCGGGCCTGTTCTATTGGCACACCGATGCGCCACAGGAGCAGGTGGTGGTGTCGGACGGCAAGAACGTTACCCTGTGGGACCCGGACCTGGAGCAGGCCACCATCAAGAAACTGGACGTTCGCCTGAACCAGACCCCGGCACTGCTGCTGTCCGGTGACGTGTCGAAGATCAGCCAGAGCTTCGACATCGCCTCGAAGGAGCAGGGCGAAGTGATGGACTTCACCCTCAAGCCGAAAACCAAGGACACTTTGTTCGACTCGCTGCGCGTGTCGTTCCGCAAGGGGCTGATCAATGACATGCAACTGATCGACAGCGTCGGCCAGCGCACCAACATCCTGTTCAATGGCGTCAAGGCCAACCAAGCGGTGCCGGACAGCAAGTTCCGGTTTGACATCCCCAAAGGCGCGGATGTGATCAAGGAGTAACCAGAGCCCGTCATGGACCTGTTTCGAAGCGAACCCGTCGCCCAGCCCTTGGCCGCCCGGCTGCGACCGTCCAACCTGGACGAGTACGTCGGCCAGGAGCACCTGCTGGCGCGCGGCAAACCGCTGCGCGAGGCACTGGAGCAGGGGGCGCTGCACTCGATGATCTTCTGGGGGCCGCCCGGGGTGGGCAAGACCACCCTGGCGCGGCTGCTGGCGCAGTTCTGTGATGCGCACTTCGAAACCGTGTCGGCGGTGCTGGCCGGGGTGAAAGAGATTCGCCAGGCGGTCGAGGTGGCCAAGCAGCAGGCCGGCCAGTATGGCCGACGCACTATCCTGTTCGTCGACGAAGTGCACCGCTTCAACAAGTCGCAGCAGGACGCCTTTTTGCCTTATGTCGAGGACGGCACGCTGCTGTTCATCGGCGCCACCACCGAAAACCCGTCGTTCGAGCTGAACAACGCGTTGCTTTCGCGGGCGCGGGTGTATGTGCTCAAGAGCCTCGACGAGGCGGCGTTGCGCAAGCTGGTCAACCGCGCGCTCACCGAAGAGCGTGGCCTGGGCAAGCGCAACCTGCGGGTGGGTGACGAGGCCTTCAAGATGCTGATGGCCGCCGCCGACGGTGACGGCCGACGCATGCTCAACTTCCTCGAAAACGCCTCGGACCTGGCTGAAGACGGCAGCGAAATTGACGTCGAGATGCTGCAGAGCCTGCTCGGCGACAGCCGTCGCCGCTTCGACAAGGGCGGCGAGGCGTTCTACGACCAGATTTCCGCGCTGCACAAGTCGGTGCGCGGCTCCAACCCCGATGGCGCCCTGTACTGGTTTGCGCGCATGCTCGACGGCGGTTGCGACCCGCTGTACATCGCCCGCCGCGTGGTGCGCATGGCCAGCGAGGACATCGGCAACGCTGACCCGCGCGCACTCAGCCTGTGCCTGGCGGCGTGGGATGTGCAGGAGCGCCTGGGCAGCCCCGAGGGCGAGCTGGCGGTGGCCCAGGCCATCACCTACCTGGCCTGTGCGCCGAAGAGCAATGCGGTATACATGGGGTTCAAGACCGCCCTGCGAGAAGCTGCCGAACATGGCTCGCTGGAAGTGCCGCTGCACCTGCGCAACGCGCCGACCAAACTGATGAAGCAACTGGGCTACGGCGACGAGTACCGCTATGCCCACGATGAACCCGACGCTTATGCCGCCGGTGAAGACTATTTCCCTGACGAACTTGAGCCGCGCCAGTACTACCAGCCCGTGCCGCGAGGCCTGGAACTGAAGATTGGCGAGAAACTGCGCCACCTGGCTGACCTCGACCGCAACAGCCTCCGTCAGCGGAGAAAACCGTGATTGCACTGATTGCCGCCGTCAGCGCGGGTGGTATCGCCGGTACTTTATTGCGTTTTGCGACCGCAAACTGGGTCGCGGCGCACTGGCCACGGCACTTCTATGCCGGTACGCTGGCGGTCAACCTGGTCGGCTGCCTGCTGATCGGCCTGCTCTATGGCCTGTTCTTGCACAAGCCGCTGGCGCCGGTCGAATTGCGCGCCGGCCTGATTGTCGGCTTCCTTGGCGGCCTGACAACCTTTTCCTCCTTCTCGCTCGATACCGTGCGCCTGATGGAAAGCGGGCAAGTGCCCCTGGCCTTGGGCTATACCAGTATCAGCGTGGTGGGCGGGCTGCTCGCGACCTGGGCCGGCCTGTCCCTGACCCGATTCTGAACCAACACCTACACATAACGAGAGAACGATATGCTCGATTCCAAACTGTTACGCGGCCAACTTCAGGAAGTGGCGGATCGCCTGGCCTCCCGTGGCTTCAGCCTGGATGTCGCGCGCATCGAATCACTGGAAGAACGCCGCAAGGCGGTGCAGACCCGCACCGAGCAACTGCAGGCCGAGCGTAACGCCCGTTCCAAGTCGATTGGCCAGGCCAAGGCCAAGGGCGAAGACATCGCGCCACTGATGGCTGACGTCGAGCGCATGGCCAACGAACTGGCTGCCGGCAAGGCCGAACTGGATGAGATCCAGGCCGAACTGGACGGCATCCTGCTGACCATCCCGAACCTGCCGGACGCCAGCGTACCGGTGGGCGCCAGTGAAGACGACAACGTCGAAGTGCGTCGCTGGGGCACGCCGAAAGCGTTCGACTTCGAAATCAAGGACCACGTCGCCCTTGGTGAAGTCAGCGGTGGCCTGGACTTCGAAGCCGCGGCAAAGCTTTCCGGTGCGCGCTTTGCCGTGCTGCGTGGCCCGATCGCCCGCCTGCACCGCGCCCTGGCGCAGTTCATGATCAACCTGCACACCGGCGAGCACGGCTACGAGGAGCACTACACCCCGTATCTGGTGCAGGCCCCGGCCTTGCAAGGTACTGGCCAGCTGCCGAAGTTCGAGGAAGATCTGTTCAAGATCACCCGCGAAGGTGAGGCGGACTTCTACCTGATTCCGACCGCTGAAGTGTCGCTGACCAACCTGGTGGCCGATCAGATTCTCGATGCCAAGCAACTGCCGCTGAAGCTGGTAGCCCATACCCCGTGCTTCCGCAGCGAGGCCGGTGCATCTGGCCGTGATACCCGCGGCATGATCCGCCAGCACCAGTTCGACAAGGTCGAGATGGTGCAGGTGGTCGAGCCTGCCAAGTCGATGGAAGCCCTGGAAGGCCTGACCGCCAATGCCGAACGCGTTCTGCAGCTGCTGGAGCTGCCGTACCGCGTGCTGGCCCTGTGCACCGGCGACATGGGCTTTGGCGCCGTGAAAACCTACGACCTGGAAGTGTGGGTACCGAGCCAGGACAAGTACCGCGAAATCAGCTCGTGCTCCAACTGCGGCGACTTCCAGGCGCGCCGCATGCAGGCCCGCTGGCGTAACCCGGAAACCGGCAAGCCGGAACTGGTGCACACCCTGAACGGCTCCGGCCTGGCCGTAGGCCGTACCTTGGTTGCGGTGCTGGAAAACTACCAGCAGGCCGACGGTTCGATCCGTGTGCCGGACGTGCTGAAACCGTACATGGGCGGCGTCGAGGTCATCCGCTAAATGAACTACCTGCCGCTGTTCCACAAGCTGCAGGGCGGCCGTGTGCTGGTCGTCGGTGGCGGTGAGATCGCCTTGCGCAAGGCGCGCCTGCTGGCTGATGCCGGCGGCGTGCTGCGCGTGGTAGCGCCGGACGTTGACGGCCAGTTGGCCGCGCTGGCCCGAGAAGGTGGCGGTGAGGTGCTGGTGCGTGGCTATCAGGCCGCTGACCTGGTCGGTTGCCGACTGGTGATCGCGGCTACCGACGACTCTGGTCTGAACGCCCAGGTATCGGCCGATGCGCAGGCCCTCAGCGTGCCGGTCAACGTGGTGGACGCACCGGCCTTGTGCACGGTGATCTTCCCGGCGATTGTCGACCGTTCGCCCCTCGTGATTGCGGTGTCCAGCGGCGGTGACGCCCCGGTACTGGCGCGTTTGATCCGCGCCAAGCTGGAGGCCTGGATTCCTTCTGCGTACGGCGAGCTGGCCGGGTTGGCGGCGCGTTTCCGGCACAAGGTCAAATCCTTGTACCCGGACGTCAACCAGCGTCGCGGCTTCTGGGAAACCGTTTTCCAGGGGCCGATTGCCGAGCGCCAGCTGGCCGGGCAGGGTGCCGAAGCCGAACGCCTGTTGCAGGCAATGGTAGAAGGCGCGCCGGTGCAGCAGGGGGGGGAGGTATATCTGGTAGGTGCGGGGCCGGGTGATCCCGACTTGTTGACCTTCCGCGCCTTGCGCCTGATGCAGCAGGCCGACGTGGTGCTGTATGACCGCCTGGTGGCACCCGCGATCATCGAAATGTGCCGACGTGATGCCGAGCGTATCTACGTGGGCAAGCGCCGCGCCGACCACGCAGTACCGCAGGACCAGATCAACCGACTGTTGGTCGATCTCGCCCGGCAGGGCAAGCGCGTGCTGCGCCTGAAGGGGGGCGATCCGTTCATCTTCGGCCGGGGTGGCGAAGAGATCGAGGAACTGGCCGAGCATGGCATCCCGTTTCAGGTGGTGCCGGGTATTACCGCCGCCAGTGGTTGTTCGGCCTATGGCGGCATTCCGCTGACCCACCGCGATTATGCACAGTCAGTACGCTTCGTGACCGGGCACCTGAAGGATGGCACCAGCAACCTGCCTTGGGATGACCTGGTGGCGCCGGCGCAGACCCTGGTGTTCTACATGGGCTTGGTGGGCTTGCCGACCATTTGTGCCGAGCTGATTCGCCATGGGCGGGCGGCCAGTACGCCAGCTGCGTTGGTACAACAGGGGACTACGCGTAATCAGCGGGTATTCACCGGTACCCTCGCGGACTTGCCGAAGCTGGTGGCCGAACATGAAGTACATGCGCCGACCCTGGTGATTGTGGGGGAAGTAGTGCAGCTGCGTGAAAAGCTGGCCTGGTTCGAAGGCTCGCAGAACAGCTGATATTGCTGGGGCTGCATAGCAGCCCCGGCTATCTCAAGCCTGCCAAATCCCTTTACCCATCAACCGCTCCCGATCATGCGCCAGGTTGAAATCCTGCAACGGCCCCTTGGGCACGATTCCATTCGGGTTGATGGTCTTGTGGCTCATGTAGTAGTGCTTCTGGATGTGCTCCATGTTCACAGTCCCCGCTACCCCCGGCCACTGATACAGCTCACGCAACCAGTTCGACAGGTTGTGGTAATCGCTCAAGCGCCGCAGGTTGCACTTGAAATGCCCGTGGTACACGGCATCGAAGCGCACCAAGGTGGTAAACAGGCGCACATCGGCCTCGGTCAGGTACTCACCCGCCAGGTAGCGGTTGTGGCTCAACAAGTCTTCCAGATGGTCCAGCTCGTTGAACACATCATCAAACGCTGCCTCATAGGCATCTTGCGTGGTAGCAAAGCCCGCACGGTACACGCCGTTGTTCACTGCCGGGTAAATGCGCTCGTTCAGCGCCTCGATGGTGGGGCGTAGCGGTTCTGGGTAAAGGTCGAGGGTATTGCCGGTCAGCTCATTGAACGCGCTGTTGAAGATGCGAATGATCTCCGCCGACTCGTTGTTGATGATGCGTTTCTCTTTCTTGTCCCACAGCACTGGCACAGTCACGCGGCCGGTGTAGTGCGGGTCGTCCTGGGTGTAGCGCTGGTGCAGGTACTGCAAGGCATCGAGGTGATCGCCGCTGGAGCCTTGCTGCTGGTCGAAGGTCCAGCCATGGTCCTGCATCAGCCAGCTGACCACCGAGACATCGATCAAGGGCTCCAGGCCCTTGAGGGCGCGGAGGATCAGGGTGCGGTGGGCCCAAGGGCAGGCCAGCGAGACGTAAAGGTGGTAACGGCCAGCCTCGGGGGCGGGCAGTTGATTGCGGCGCTGGGCGTTTTCGCGTTTGAACGTGCCGTCCTTGCCGTTTTCGTACCACTGGTCATGCCAGCGGCCGTCGATCAAAAGGCCCATGGTGAGCTCCTGAAACAAAGTTGTTTGTCGTTGGAGCCCAGTCTAGGCCAAATCGTTCGAAAAAATAGCGCAAAGATCCGGGTGGTATGATCGGTTAAATCGATCGGTTTCGTGTTTCCCAATAGCCTCTTGCTGTCGCAAATGCCTGGTCGCGCTCTTGCCCCAAGCCGCGCAGGGCCAGGGCCATGGTTGCGATCAGCGCTTTCTCGCCGTAGCTGTCTTCCACTTCACCCCGCCAGAATGCCAGCAGGTGCTCGGCCTGCAGGCTAGGGGGTTTGACATGGCGGCGTTCGCTCAGTGCAGGCCATTCTTCGTCCCACGCTTCGCCCGCTGTGGTGCCGTAGAGATGGCTGATGACATCCGGGTTGACCTCGATCTCGCCGCCATCGCCCTTGATCACCACGGTATGGTCGCCCAGCAGGCGGCTGGCCTCACGATGCACTGCCTGGTAACCGGGGTGGAAAATGCTCTGCAGGCCACAGCGTGCGCCCAACGGGTTGAGCACCCGGGCGAGCGAGTGGATGGGCGAGCGCAGGCCCAGGGTGTTGCGCAGGTCGATCATGCGCTGCAGTTGCGGCGCCCAGTCGTGCAAAGGGAAGAATGCCAACTGGTGGTGGTCCAGTGCGTCGCCGACGGCAGCCCAGTCGCGGCACAGCGGAATCTGCAGCAGTTCAAGCAGTTGCTCGCTGTACATGCGCCCGGCAGTGTGAGCACCGCCGCCGTGCATCAGGATGCGCACGCCACTGCCCGCCAGGCACTTGGCGGCCAGCAGGTACCAGGGCAAGTGGCGCTTCTTGCCGGCGTAGGTCGGCCAGTCCAAGTCCACGGTAATGCGTGGTGCCTGCAAGTGAGCCCGCAGGGCCTCGGTGAAGCCGGCCAGTTCTTCGGCGCTTTCTTCCTTATGACGCAGCAGCATCAGGAAGGCACCCAGCTGGGTGTCTTCAACCTTGCCTTCCAGCAGCAGGGCCATGGCGGCGCGGGCTTCCTCACGGGTCAGGCCGCGCGCACCACGCTTGCCTTTGCCGAGGATGCGCACGAATTCGGCGAACGGATGTTCAGCGGGGGTTTCCAGAGTAAGCGGACGAACGTCTTTCATGAGGGGCTGGGTCATATGCAGTTGGTCGGCTTGGGCAGGCCCGCCAGCTTGGCGGCGAGTTTGGCGGGTGTGCCGTTGAACAGACGGTTCAGGTGTGGGCTGTTGCCCTTGTCCGGGCCCAGTTTCATGGCCGTGTACTTGATCAGCGGGCGGGTGGCCGGGGACAGCTGGAACTCCTGATAGAACTGACGCAGCAGTTCGAGGATCTCCCAGTGGTCTGCCGTTAGCGGGATGCCTTCGCGCTCGGCCAAGGCTTCGGCGACAACGTGGGACCAGTCTTGCAAGTCGACCAAAAAGCCGTCCTTGTCCAAGGCGATCGCCTGATCGCCAACATTGAGTGTACTCATAGCCAGCTGTTGACCTTGTCGTAGTGAAGCGACAGTTCGACGAACCCGGCATAGTCTACAGTTTGGGCCAGTTCGTTGGCGACGGCGCGGGCTTGCAGGTCTTCGTCCAGGGCGAACAGGCGCCGGGCCAGCCCGGCAGTTTGCAGTTGGTGGTACGGCTCGCTGCCGCTGCGCAGAGCGTACACTGCATCGCCGCACAGCAGCAGGGCGTCGTCGGCACCGAGCAGGCGCAGGCAACTGGCCATGCGCTCGTCGCCGAATGGAGAGTGGGCAATTACATGCAGGGTTGTCATCAGAGCGTTACCACCTGGTCGAAACGGGCGATCAGCGCGGTCAGTGCCGCGTCATCGAGCACTTGCACCGGCAGCGCCAGGCTGTCGGCTGGCAGGCCGCGACGTGCCAGGCTGTAGCTGCAGGCGAACAGTTCTTCGACACCGAACATAGGCAGGGCCTGCAGGTTGGCGACCAGGTTCTTCTGTTGCACGGCTGAAGGTTGCTGGCCCGGTGCGAGCTGGAACACGCCATCGTCGAGGAACAGCATGCCCAGCGGCAGATCGAACGCGCCACCGGCCAGGGCAATGTCCAGCGCTTCGCGGGCGGATAGGCCGTTCCACGGTGCCTGCCGGCTGATGATCAACACAGATTTGGCCATTTCAGTCGCCTCCGAAGCAGACAAGGCGGTCGGCCATTTGCGCGGCCTCATGCAATTGGCCCAGGCCAGACAGCTCCCACGGCTTGGGCAGGTTCACGGCAGGGCGCTGGTAGCGGTTGGCCTCGGCCTCGTCGAGTACGCCGCGGCGCAGGGCGGCGGCGATGCACACCACGGCGTCCAGCTGGTGGGTCTCGATAAAGGCACGCCACTGAGCGGCCACATCGACTTCGTCCTGAGGCGCGATCACGTTGGCCGAGGCACTGTGTACCCCGTCCTGGTAGAAGAACAGCCGGGCAATCTCATGCCCACCGGCCAGCACCGCCTCGGCATAGCGCAGGGCGCGCCGCGAGGAGGGCGCATGGGCCGGGGAGAACACCGCGATAGCGAATTTCATGGGTAACTCATGCAAAGGAATGCTGCCATGATAATGCAAAAAAGCCCGCGCCCGCTTGTGCATGGCGGGGCGGGCTTGCATCAGGCTTGCGCGATGGGCTGCAAAGCAGCCCCATGGCCCTGTCAGAAGGAAACAGGACTCAAGCCTGCTCCTTGCTCTCCGGCAAGAACCAGTTCAGCACCAGCGCACAGATACCCCCGGTAGCCACGCCTGACTCCAGCACATTGCGGATTGCCGCCGGCATGTGTGCAAGGAACTCCGGTACCTGCGCCACACCCAGGCCCAATGCCAACGACACTGCAATAATCAGCAGTGCCCGACGATCCAGCCGCGTGCTAGCCAGAATATTGATCCCCGAAGCGGCAACCGCACCGAACATCACCATGGCCGCACCACCTAGCACTGGCTCTGGCACCGCCTGAATCACCCCGGCAACGCTAGGGAACAAGCCCAGCACCACCAGCATCACAGCGATCCACATACCGATATGGCGGCTGGCGATACCGGTCAGCTGAATCACCCCGTTGTTCTGGGCAAAGATCGAGCTAGGGAAGGTGTTGAACACGCCGGCCAGCAGTGAGTTGGCCCCGTTGACCAACACGCCCCCCTTGATCCGCTGCATCCACACCGGCCCTTCGACCGGCTGGCGCGACACCTTGCTGGTGGCAGTGACGTCACCAATGGCCTCCAGTGAGGTCACCAGGTAGATCACCAGCATTGGAATGAACAGTGCCCACGAAAAGCCAAGGCCGAAGTGCAGCGGCGTCGGTACCTGGAACAGCGCGGCCTCATGCATGCCGGTGAAGTCCAGGCGGCCCATGTAGCCGGCCAGCGCATAGCCGACCGCCAGGGCGATAACGATTGCACAGCTGCGCATCCACACTACCGGAACACGGTTGAGGATGACGATGATCGCCAGTACCACACCCGACAGCAGCAGATTCTCGCCATTGGCGAAGGTGCCATTGGCCATGGCGCCAAAACCGCCGCCCATGCTGATCAGGCCGACCTTGATCAGGGTCAGGCCGATCATCAGCACGACAATACCGGTCACCAGCGGCGTGATCAGGCGTTTGACGAAGGGCAGGATGCGCGATACACCCATCTCGACGAACGAGCCGGCAATCACCACACCAAAGATGGCCGCCATCACGCCTTCAACCGGTGTACCTTGCTTGACCATCAGCGCGCCACCGGCAATCAATGGCCCGACGAAGTTGAAGCTGGTGCCCTGCACGATAAGCAGCCCGGCGCCGAATGGCCCGAAGCGTTTGCACTGCACGAAGGTGGCGATACCCGAGATCACCAGCGACATGGAAACGATCAGGTTGGTGTCCCGTGCCGAAACGCCCAGCGCCTGGCAGATCAGCAGGCCTGGGGTAACGATTGGCACGATGATCGCCAGCAGGTGTTGCAGGGCAGCCAGCAGGCCGATCAGCAGCCGCGGCTTGTCCTCAAGGCCAAGCACCAGTTCATTGGCAGGCGCCGCCGCGCCTGGGCTGTGTTCGTGTGAGCTCATTGCTGAAAGCTGCCCCGGAAGAAAAAAGGAGCGCATTCTACGGGGTGATGAGGGATTGCGGTAGAGAAAAGCACGATGGCGGCATGATCGGCGACCGTTCGCCTATTTATCTGACTTTTTAGTCAAATATTTGCTTCCGGTCAGAGCGTCAGAGACCCTGTGGGGCGGGTTCATCGAGGCGTCGAACCGCCGCGAACAATCCAGCGCGGTGCATGGCACCGGCTATGCCAGTGTTCGCGGCTAAAGCCGCTCCCACAAAAAAGCCCGCCGAAGCGGGCTTTCTCACGCACCATCAATCAGTCGTCACGGCCCATGATGCCAAACAGCTGCAGCAGGCTGACAAACAGGTTGTAGATCGACACATACAGGCTGATGGTTGCCATGATGTAGTTACGCTCGCCACCATGAATGATCGCGCTGGTCTGGAACAGGATGCACACCGACGAGAACAGCACGAAGCCGGCGCTGATCGCCAGTTGCAGACCGCTGATCTGGAAGAAGAAGCTGGCCACGACCGCACCCAGCAGAACAAAGAAGCCAGCAGTGATGAAACCACTGAGGAAGCTCATGTCCTTGCGGGTAATCAGCACGTAGGCCGACAGGCCACCAAATACCAGTGCAGTCATGGCAAATGCCGAGCTGACCACTTCAGCGCCACCGGCCATGCCGAGGTAGCGGTTGAGGATCGGGCCGAGGATAAAGCCCATGAAACCGGTGAGGGCGAAGGTAGAGACCAGGCCCCATGCCGAATCACGCAGTTTGTTGGTAAGGAAGAACAGCCCGTAGAAGCCGATCAGCACAACGAATATGTTCGGGTAGCCCACGCGCATCTGCTGGGCAATAAAGGCCATGACACCGCTGAAGGCGAGGGTGAGTGCCAGCAGGCTGTACGTGTTGCGCAGGACCTTGCTGATCTCCTGCTGCTCGACCTGCTGGCCGTGGTGTACGGCGTAATCCTGTTCGCGCATGGCGACACTCCTTGGTAAACCTGTGGTTTCGAACGTTCAGATGCTAGGAGTCTATCAGAGCCACTGCAACCCGCGACACAGAGAGTTTGACAGCGTGTTTCATTGCGGTATTATGGCGGCCGCAAAACGAGCTGGAAGCGTGGCCGAGTGGTTTAAGGCAACGGTCTTGAAAACCGTCGATGGGCAACTATCCTAGAGTTCGAATCTCTACGCTTCCGCCACTAATTCTCATTAAAGCCCTGATTTTTCAGGGCTTTTTTGTGCCTTAGCGTTTTGGGTCCCCCATCTGCTCCCCCATTTACAATTCGGCTTACTCTGGCCTTTTACGGATTGTGGTGGACGTGTTGCGTTCACTGGGGCTCCTGTTGAAGCAGGATTCTTGATCGTTACCCTGTTCGTCAGGATGCTGCTGAACCGAGATTGCACCGCCCCTGGCTTTCTAGACACCTCCAAGCCTCATAATGAGGCCCAAACAGGAGGTGCCATGAGTCGTCAGCGTTACCCCGAAGAATTCAAAATCGAAGCGGTCAAGCAAGTGACCGAAAAAGGCAACCCTGTCGCCGATGTCGCCCAGCGCCTGGGCATGTCCGTGCACAGCCTTTACGCCTGGATCAAGGTCTACAGCAAGCCCCAAGAGCAGCGTCAGCAAGACGACGAT
>JAAIGF010368913.1_pt1 | contig 92503 bp, 83 predicted proteins | sample 6487441 | NCBI WGS metagenome assembly JAAIGF01 (sample SAMN13974129, study PRJNA590717) | phyllosphere metagenome | biome: pepper field; feature: multiple bacterial spot infested pepper fields; material: pepper leaves; isolation source: leaves from pepper fields | host: Capsicum annuum ... | reverse complement strand
CGGCTTCAACGGACTTCAGGACGGCGATGATCTGGTGCTCGGTAAATCGGGCTTTGCGCATAGCGATCTCCTCAACGGGACATAATCAGTATGTCGGAAGATCTCTAAAAGTGAATGGTTCGGTTTAGCGGGATACTTACAGCCGCTCTTAGCAAACGGTCAGATTAAGCAACGGCTGACCCCACTTAGCGCAGGATGAAATGAAAACTCCAGCGCTACCCATTTTCGGGGTGACTTTTCCTTTTAGGCATATAAATGAAATTTATTTTCATAATTTTAATTAAATATCAACATATTAAATAACAAATTCAATTTCTCTCGTGCTATTTCATTCGCTTGCCGAATTTATCGACAACTTGTTCTCCATCCTCTTTGGTAAATTCCCCTTGCTGCGCATCGGGTAAAATATCCAACACCACCTCTGACGGGCGGCATAAGCGAGTGCCAAGCGGCGTCACGACAATCGGGCGGTTGATAAGAATCGGGTGCGTCAGCATGAAGGAGATCAATTGCTCATCGCTGAACCTATCTTCGGCCAGCCCCAGTTGTGCATAAGGCTCTACATTTTGACGTAATAGCGCCCGGGGGCTGATCCCCATTGCGGAGATTAATCTGACCAGTTCGTCTCTCGACGGGGGTGTTTCAAGATAGTGAATGATGGTGGGTTCGACACCGCAATTACGAATCAGCGCCAGTGTATTACGGGAGGTTCCGCACGCGGGATTATGGTAGATGGTAATGTCTGTCATCGCTTTTCTCTTCAAACGGGTCTGCGGTGTACCACCGCGCAAGTCAGATGGAAAGACGCAGCGCCAGGGCGGTCAGCGTCACAAACAGTACAGGAAATGTCATCACCGCACCAACGCGAAAGTCATCTCCCCATTTGATACGGTTCTCTTTCTGCGCCAGTACGTGTAGCCACCGCAACGTAGCAAGGCTACCGATGGGTGTCAGCTTTGGTCCTAAATCACAGCCGATGATGTTGGCGTAAATCATCGCGTCACGGATCACCAGCCAAAGCAGCCCGGCAAAGACAGCAGCAACCAGACTGACAGGCACGCCCAGCGTTTCTGGTACGAAAAAGTCAGTCAGCAACAAAACACCCCCGTTGTAAACCATTCTCGTGCCGGCATGTATCAGCGCCGTCAGAATAATGAACAAGAGAGACAGTTCGCCGCGTTAACGAGAGTACGGGTCATCGGGAGCGGTTGACCGCAAGATTTCCCCCTCAAATTTCCACAAAAAACTTCTATTCTGGTCGCCAATGTTGGTTACCATGGATGTCCGTTGCTACATGCACATAGACCCGCGGCTGCGATTAAACCGCATCAAAGCACAGTCGGAGAAAGTGTGATGTAGTGGATAACACGGACTCACAATCATAACAAAGAGAACCTGTGTCGCCGGTTGTTAAACATTAGCGTGTATCCGATGTGGTACGGTTGAGAACTTAAGGAACGGGGAGATTTGATTTCATGGCGGATAATCTGATTAAGCGCATTTCAGCCTCGCTGGAAACGGAAAAGACGTTGAAAGGGCTGGTCAGACAGTTGCTGCAGACGCTTGAACTGGTGACGAATATGGAATCGACCTATCTTACGCGCATCGAGTCGGAGCGTAATCTGCAGCACGTTGTCTTCTCGCATAACAGCAAAAAGATGCAGATTCCTGAAGGGCTGTCGGTTCCCTGGGGAGATTCGTTGTGCAAACGGGCGCTGGATGAAGGACGACGCTATATGTGCAACGTGCCAGAACACTGGGGAGACTCGCAAGCCGCGCGAGAACTCGATATCGCAGCCTATGTCAGTACGCCCGTGCTGTTAGACGATGGTTCGCTATACGGTACGCTCTGTGCCGCCAGTACGCAAAATCAACCGATTAACGAACGTAGCCAGCAAATCCTGCAGCTTTTTGCCGAACTGATCGCGCAGTACATTCAGAAAGAACAACTACTGCAGCAACTGCAGGAAGCGAATGAAGCGCTGACCACCGTTTCTTATACCGATGAGTTGACCCGGCTGCCAAACCGTCGTTCCATTTTTAATCAGCTACATCAGCTTTTTTCGCGGGCGCACTATACCGGGCGATACGTCATTATTGCGTTTGTTGATCTGGATGGTTTCAAGCACATTAATGATCATTACGGGCATAAGGTTGGCGATACCTTCCTGTTTGAAGTCGGTCAACGTCTGCAACAGGGGATACGCGCCGGCGACGTGCTTGGGCGTCTGGGCGGCGATGAATTTATCGTGGCGGGCTTTGGCGCGGCAACCCTTGCGGAATCGCTGACCATCTCACAGTCTCTCAAGACGCGGCTGACGGCGCGGTTGATAGGGTGCTTTGAGCTTAACACCTGCCGCATCGATTACGCCGGAGCCAGTATCGGGGCGATTGCGGTTAATCCGGTAACGGTCACCCCGGATGATGCGATGCGAGAAGCGGATGCAGTCATGTACGAAGAGAAGAAACGCCGAAAAAGCGTACAACTGTGCATGTAAACGCAAAGAGAGAAACGCCCGTCAGCAGCTGGGCGTTTCTTATAACAGACCAATGAACTCATCTCTCTTTCAGCCGAATAACCGGAAAAAAATAAACGGATGGTATCGAATTTTTCATCTACCGATTGAATTTTTCGTCTGCTGATTGAAAGCGCATTGAAGGAATAATTAAAGCGCAGCCATTATACTAAGCACGTCCCTGCCGGCAGAAATCAGGCACCCCAGCGTGTACTGAAAAATCAATATAATGCGCCATACAATAAAGTGCGTTTTCATCAGCGAACGCCGCAGGCGGAGTAAGTGATAGAGTCGGATAAACGCCCCGGCAGCGCCAATATACTACTCATTACGCGGATCATTATTTACCGCACCAACAGCACATTGGTTTATTAATAAAATTTAAATAATTCCATCTCTGCCGTTTTTATTCTTTATATAGTCATCACAAAAAATAACCCTGCACGACGAATAATGTCGTCACAATACAATTCACGCGCCACGCTAAGATATTTAGGTGATATTAATTTGCCATTTTCACATCTTGTGCCATCTTTTATAAAACATAAAATAACCTTATTTGTGAGGTAACCCTATGTCGCTACACATTTATTATCCTTCTGCTGTTTTCCCGCCATCTTCGTTGCCTGAACACAGAGTGTCCTCTTCTTATATCGCTGATTATCATGGCGAGTATTACTACCTGCCCATGCAAAAACATGGGCCATAATCACCAATATGCAGGCCGTATTTTACTGTATTCACGATTATCTCTGGAGAACTTCATGAAAAGATTCGCTTTTGCAGTTGGTTTGATGTTCCCGCTGAGCGTCATGGCAGCCACGGCTGTCGATAATCAGCATAAAGAAACCAAAGTCGGCGAGCAGTTTGAAGTGACGCTGCCGGCCAACCCCAGCACCGGTTATACCTGGGCGATTAAAAAATTGCCGGATATCGTCGTGCTGACCGGCAAAACCTACAAACCCGGCGCCGACTGCCACGACAAAGTCGGATGCGGCGGCCATGAGATGTTTCACTTCAAGGCGGTGAAAGCAGGTACAGGCGAAATCGACCTGTCCTATGCCCGCCCGTGGGAAAAACAACCTCAGCCTGATGATAAAGAAGCGGTTATTAAGGTGACCGTCAAGTAACGCTCGCTTGTCGTTGGGCGACGTTTGGTACACTCGGCGTCCAACGCCCTCGCCTGACGGCATCCGTTAGCGTCGTATTACTCCTCCGCGCCAGACATCGTTTGCTGGCGCGTATCCCATTGCGCCTGCGCGGCCAGCACCGCATCAATGTTCTTTTCGGCCCAGTGCGCCAGCGTAGCGACCGTTTCCGTCAGCGTATCGCCCAGCGGGGTCAACGCATACTCGACCGTGACCGGCACCGTATTGAACACCTGACGCGAAATCAGCCCATCCCGCTCCAGCTTACGCAACGTCTGGGTCAACATCTTTTGCGTAATCCCTTTGATGCCGCGCTTCAGCGCATTAAACCGAACAGGTGTGTGCGTTTGTTCCAGCCGTGCCAGCACCAGCAATGCCCATTTGTCCGCCAATCGCTCCAGCACCATACGGGTAGGACAACGATCCTCATAAATATCATAGACATATTTCACTTCTTCCTGCTCTGTCGCCGCCATATAGGTACCCCCGAGTAAACTAAGTCTCATGCGGGTGCGTTCTTCCGCCCCACCTGAATAAGGTTTATAAACATACTTAGTCTATCTCAGAAACCTGATTAACGGCGAGAGCACGGGCAAACGCCCTTCTGCACCGATTCAAGCATCGTCGTGATTTTTCACCTGTAAAATGAAGGATATGTAATGACATTCAACGCATTATCGAAAAAATTCGCCGGCAAGATGCTGCTGCTGGCAGCCCTGACTGGCGTCAGCCTGACCACGATGGCCGCTTCTCAAGATCCGCATGCCGTTGCGGTGGCTAGCGACACAGAATTTGTCGCGGTGGGTAAATCCTACAATGTCGATTTTGGCGACCAGAAGTTCCGTCTGGATTTCACCTCAGCCAAAGAGATGGTTTTCACCTCTCCGGATGGTAAGAATACGGCAAAAGTGGATATTACCGTCACGTCGATCGGCCATGACGTCTATATGATTTACTGGTCGCGCCGGGCCGGACAACATGTTGTCCATGTAGATGATTTCCGCAACGGCATCGCCTATACCAATATCTTCCTGCCAGACGGTTCGGCTTCCCGCCGCAAAGGCACGCTGGTCGAAATTAAATAATCCAGACAGATAACGGCCGGGCGACGCATGTTCTGCCGTGCCCGGCATACCGCAATCTCTTTGCCTGATGCCGCCGCGAGTTTATCACTACCTTTAACCGGTTATTTTAAGTCACCATTACCAATGGCTTGCCCCTCCGGTTCCGGCACGCCATGCCAGCATGCCACCCGGTGTCCAGCGGCAATGTCGCGTAACGGCGGCGCAGCGGCGCGGCACTGTTCGCTCGCTTGAAGGCAACGGGCATAAAACGGGCAACCGGCCGCCGCCGACCCGCCTGACTCGGTGACAATCGGCTCATCCGGCGTAACCGCGCGCGGATCCGGTATCGGGATTGATGCCAGCAGCATACGGGTGTAGGGATGTGTCGGATGCAGATACAACTGTTCTGCGGGCGCTTCCTCGACCAGCCGCCCTTGATACATCACCCCAATCCGATCCGAAATATGGCGCACCATCGACAGGTCATGGGCAATAAACAGATACGTCAGCCCCCGCTCCTGCTGTAAGTCCTGCAACAGATTAACCACCTGCGCCTGCACCGACACATCCAGCGCCGACAGCGGTTCATCGCACACCACGAATTGCGGATTCACCGACAACGCCCGGGCAATACAAATACGTTGTCGCTGGCCGCCGCTGAACTCGTGGGGAAAACGATGCAGGTGTTCCGCCTTCAACCCCACCCGATTCAGCAATTCCAGTGTGCGCGCCTGTCGCTCATCCCGCGCATAGCCGTGAATCCGCATCGGTTCGGCGATCAGTTGCGCCACCGTCATCCCCGGATTGAGTGAGGAATACGGGTCCTGAAAAATGGCCTGCACGCGCCGGCGAAACGGCTTTAACGCCGATTCCGGCAACGCGCTGATAAGCTCGCCGTCAAAATGGATCTCCCCGGCGGTAATCTCGACCAGCCGCAGCAGGCTACGTCCGAGGGTCGATTTGCCGCAGCCCGACTCGCCCACCAGCCCGTAGGTTTCGCCCGGCCAGATGTCAAAACTGACGCCATCCAGCGCCCGCACCGGTTGACCTTGTTTGCGCCAGCCCCGCCGCACGGCGTAGTGCTTTTTGAGTTCACGGATACGCAGCAGCGGTTGTCGGTTACTCTGCATGTCGCGCCTCCGTGGAATCCGCCAGCCAGCACTGCACCCAGTGATGATCGCCACACTGTCGCCGGTCCGGCTGCTGCTGGTCGCACACCGCCATACGCTGCGGACAACGCGCGGCAAACGGGCAACCGGTCGGCGGATGCAACAACCCCGGTGGAGCGCCCTCAATCGGCGACAGCCGCCGGCGCACGTCGTCATGCCGCGGCAACGACGCCAGCAATCCCCGGGTGTAAGGGTGTGCCGGTCGGTAGAAAATATCTTCCACGTCCCCCTCTTCCATCACCAGACCGCCATACATCACCACCACCCGAGAACAAAGCTGCGCGACCACGCCTAAATCGTGGGTAATCAGCATGATGGCGGCGCCGGTTTGCCGTTGCAGCTGTTTAAGCAAGCGAAGAATCTGCGCCTGAATAGTGACATCCAGTGCGGTGGTGGGTTCATCGGCAATCAGCAGCGCCGGGTGGCAGGACAGCGCGATGGCGATCATCACCCGCTGGCGCATACCGCCGCTGAATTCGTGCGGATACTGATCGTAGCGCTGCTCGGCATCAGCGATGCCCACCTGTTGCAGCATGGCGATCGACCGTAACCTGGCGGTTTTCTTATCGAGCCGCTGATTACGCATCAGGATGTCGCGCATCTGCCGTCCAACCGTCAGCACCGGGTTAAGCGCCGTCATGGAATCCTGAAAAATCATGGCGATATCGTTGCCCCGCAGTCGCCGCAGCGCCCCGGGGCTATAACCGGCCAGGCCGTCGCCGCGAAAGCGGATCTGCCCGCCGACGATACGGCCGTTGCCGCCCAGCAGTTGAATCACCGATTTGCAGGTGACGCTTTTTCCGCAGCCGGATTCGCCGACGATACCGACGATTTCACCCGCTTTGACGCTGAAACTGACGCCGCGCACCGCCTGCACTTCCCCATCGCGGGTGAAAAAGGAGGTACGCAGATTGTCAATCGACAACAGATCTTCACTCGACGGCTCTTTATTCGACAAGAATGCGTTACCCATTAATGCCTCACTCATCGCGTTGCGCCCCCGGCTCAAAAGCGGTGCGGAACACATCGCCCAGCACGTTGAAACTGAGCACCGTCAGTAGGATCAACATGCCGGGGAACAGCGCCAGCCAGGTGGCGTCGCCAATATAGGCCTGCGCATTGTTGAGCATGCTGCCCCAGGAGGCGTTGGGCTGTTGCACGCCCAGCCCGAGAAAGCTGAGCGTGGATTCCATCAGGATCGCCGAGGCGATATTCAGCGTCGCCGCCACCATAATGGTCGGCAGAATATTGGGGATAATATGACGCAGGATGATACGCCACGCCCGTTCGCCGGATGCGCGCGCGTACAGCACATATTCCCGCTCTTTCAGCGACAGGGTTTCCGCCCGCACCAGCCGCGACAGGTTCATCCAGGTCAGCGCGCTGATGATCAAAATGATGTTGGCGACCCCCGGCTTAAGATAGGCATTCAGCACCAGCAGCAAAAAGAAGGCAGGGATCGACATCAGCATATCCACCGCCCGCATCAGCAACGTATCCAGACGACCGCCGACGTAGCCGCTGACGGTCCCCACCAGCGTGCCGATCAGGGTGGAGAACGTCATCGCCAGCACGCCGACCATCAGTGAAATCTGCCCGCCATAGAGCGCACGGGTAAAATAATCCCGACCGTATTCGTCGGTGCCGAACCAGTGCGCGCTATCCGGCGGCAGCATCCGCGCCTGAATCGCCATGGCGTTCGGGTCCCACGGGCTGAGCCACGCCAGCGCCGACGTGACGCCAAACACCGCCAGAATCGCCAGCGCCAGCTGTGCCGGTCGGTTGCGGCGCAACTGTTGTTTTGCCTGTTGCCATCGTCTTCCCATCGGCCCTACCTCATCGCCTTGATGCGCGGATCGGCCACGCGGTACAGCACGTCCGCCAGCAGATTGCCGATCACCAGCATCAATGCCGACAGCATCACTATCGCCATGATTAACGGGTAATCCAATGACGTGATGGACTGAATACCCAGCAATCCCATACCCGGCCAGGAAAACACGCTCTCCGTCACGTAGGCGCCCACCACCAGCTCGGAAAACGACAGGCCGAACAGGGTGATAACCGGCAACATCACGTTTTTCAGCACGTGCCGAAACAGGATGTGAGCACGCGTCGCGCCGTACGCCAGCTGCGTTTGCACGTAGTCGGCGGAGAGCTGGGTGATGGTGTGAGAGCGGATGTAACGCACATAGTGCGACAGGTTGTAAAAGGTCAACGCGATGCACGGCAGCACGCCGTGTCGCGCCACATCGAGCCAGGAATCCGCCGCTCCGATGGTGCGCATTCCCATGCTCGGCAGCCAGTTAAGCTGGACCGAAAAAATGATGATCAACAGGATGCCGAACCAGAAAATCGGCACCGAAATACCGATATAGGCAAACAGATTGAGCAGATGATCCAGCCAGCGGTGGCGAAACGCGCCCGCCAGCAGCCCCAGCGGTATGGCGATCGCCACCGCCAACAGCAGCGACGCGCCCATCAGGCCCAGCGTCGCCGGCAGCCGCTCGACGATCAGGGTCAGCACCGGGCGGTGGGAAATCAGCGAATAGCCCAGATCGCCCTGCACCACGTTTTTCAGCCACAGCAGGTACTGTATCGCCAGCGGCCGGTCTAATCCGAGACTATGACGCACCCGCTCGATATCGTCCTGGCTCATACGCGGCGTGATATACGCCTGCACCGGGTCGCCCGGCGCCAGCTTCACCAGCAGAAACGACACCAGTGAAATAAAAAATAGCATCGGCAGCAGTTGCACAAGCCGACGCGCCACTATGTTATCCATGAACTGTGTTATCCATGAGCCTTCCGCACGGGTTGCCGACGGCCGCCCGCCACGCTGCGAGCGGCCGGGGGAGATTATTGCTGATAGATTTTCGACAAATCCTGGAACAGGTAGACCGGTTTCGGTTCCGCCTCCTGCGTGCCGCCAAAGCGTTTGTCTACCGCCACCACCGCGTTGGTGTAGGCGATGGGGTACCAGACCATCTCGCTCGCCACCGTCTGCTGGATATTCTGGTAGATCGCCGCGCGCCGCGCCGTATCGGTTTCAATCGCGCCTTTGTCCCACAGCGCGTCAAACGCCGGGTTCTTGTAGTGAGCGTAGTTGTAATCCTCGTTGCTCATAAACAGCGACTTGTAGCCGTCCGGCTCGGCGCCCATGATGTAACCGCCCAGACTCAGCTCATAAGCGGTGTTGTTCTTGTCGCGCCCTTTTTGCGACATGGCGTTGGCGTCCAGCGGCAGCAACTCCACATCAATGCCGATATCTTTGAGTTTCTGCTGGATATACAGCCCCATGCTCTCCTGAGTCTTATTGGCGTTGATATACGCCAGACGCAGCTTCAGCCCTTGTGGCTGACCTGACTCGCCGAACAAGGCTTTGGCCTTATCGAGGTTGTAGGGGTATGCTTCGACATCCCCGGTCTGGTAGAGCGTATCCGGCGTCAGGATCGAATTGGCGGGTTTGGCGTAATCCAGCGAGGTAAAGGCGGTCTGCACCAGTTCATCCTTGTTGATGGCATAGGCGATCGCCTGACGCAGCGCCTTGTTCTTCATACTGTCGACGTTCTGATTGAACACCATGTAAGCCAGACGGCCTTCCGGATAAATAATGAAGTCAAAGCGACCGGTGGCCTTGAGCTGCCTGACATCCTGCGGGTCGATCAGCTTAAGATTGATTTCGCCGTTCTGCATCGCCAGCCTGGCGGCGTTGGCATCTCTGGCGAAGCGATACGTCACCGCCTCCAGCTTCGGCTTGCCGTTCCAGTAATCATCAAAGCGGCTCAGCGCATAGTACTGACCGGAGCGGTATTCGCCGAATTTGAACGGGCCGGAACCGACCGGCGCATCGTTTTTGGCGCTCTTCGACAAATCCGCTTCTGTGGCAAAAATATGCTGAGGGATGGGGTAAATCTGCACCAGCGAACCGACAAAAGCGGCGCTGACCTGCGGTAACGTGAATTTCACCGTCAGATCGTCCACCTTGCTGACCGCCACCGGCTGATTGTTATACACAAACATACTGCGGAAAAAGCTATGTTGCTGCTCATCCAGCAGCTTATTGAAAGTGAACACCACATCATCGGCCGTGATCGGCTGCCCATCCTGCCACTTAAGGCCGGGTTTTAGTTTTAGCGTATAGGACAGGTTGTCGGCTGATGGCGTCAGGCTTTGCGCCAACCCCCACTCCACCTTGCCGTCGTTATAACTGTACAGCGGCGAATACAGCGCCTGCATAATAGTCAGTGTGGTTCGGTCGCTGGCATACAGCGGATTCATCACCAGCGGGTCGCCGCTGGTGATGCCGATGATCAGATTGCCGCCCGCGCTGGCTGTCGTCTCCGCCGCGGCCTGGCCGCCGACGCCCAGCGACAGCATGATAGCCGCCGCCCATGCTGAAAATGCCGATTTACGCATTGTGTTTTACTTCCCCTGGAATGATAAAAATCCGAATATTGCACCGGGGGGCAGGCTTACCAAAGCGCGTAAATCGCATAAGGTTAGCGAAAAAAAAGCTAATCAAACCTCGTCATCGCCATCCGATTTACGCCGAATCCGCTAATGCGCGGTTCAGGGGTTATCACCGCCATTGCGCTGGCGGTCGTATCCGCCGGGAAAACCCGCTAGAGTAAGTGGATAAACCGGATATAACGCGGGAAAAAGAATGCGGTTCGATGACTGGTTATGGCGTAAAAAGCTGATTGTCCTACTGATTATAGTGATCGTGATTGAACTGGTACTGCTGCTGGTTCCCTGGGATCGTTTCTAAGCTTCCGAGCGGCATTTAGCCATAGCAAATAAATCGTTCTGAGAATCCGACAGTCGACGTAAGATAGACAAATTATTACCGCCAAGCCCATACGGTTCCTGTCCCCCGTCAGGCGCAAGGCCCACTCCCATAGCAACATACAATCACGAGGGATCTCATGAACAGGCCACATACCCCCTTGCTGGCGCTTGCCCTGTCGCTGCTGTCGCTGACGGTATCCGCCGCCGATGGCTACAAAAACCTGAAATTCGGCGCCTCCGCCGCCGCCATTCGGCAGCAGGCCAACTGTTCACTGCGCGGCCCGGAAATGATTATGGGGCAGACGGTGTATATCTGCCCGGACTTTAGCTTCGCCGACAAAAAAACGCAGGCGATCTTCAGTTTCAACAATGACAAGTTCAACCGTCTGGCTATTTCGATAACGCTGGCCGACGTGCCCAGCGTAGTGGAAGGGCTGAAGAGCAAATACGGCATGACGGCGCCGTTATCCGCCAGCGACGTCAATACCTTCATGAACACGCCTAACTCGCGGGTAACCGCCAGATTCGACAAAAACAACATCACGCTGGTGTTCGACAACGGCATCGACAGCCAGAAGAACATCTACCTGGTATACAACGCCGAAAACAGCGTCAGCGCCGGCCCGACCGCCGCACCGGCGACCAAGGGCATCACCAAGGACGACCTGTAACATCGCACGTCCGGCGCTCGCTGCGTCGGGCGTTTTTCCCGCCAGCGACGCGCCGTTAACGCCTATCCGATGCTATCCGGCTTAGTAACGCCGATCCTGCGTAGTAAGACCTATCCGGCGTAATAACTGCTCCAGACTTTCACCAGTACCGCCGCCGACAGGCTCCAGCACGCCACCGCCAGCGCCAGCGCCGGCGGCAGACGCATCACGCCGGTAAAGTAATAGAGCGAAATCAGGTACACCAGATAAGGGATTACCGCCCAGATGCCAAACAGAATAGTGGCGCGCAGCGCTTCCATGCCGCGCTCCGCCCCCACGATGTAATGCGCTATCAGCGCAAACGTTGGGAACAGCGGCACCAGCCCGGCAATATAATAATTACGGGTTTTGGCCAGCAGGCCGATCAGTACGACTACGATAGCGCCCAGCGCCGCTTTTATCAGTAATGCCATGTTTTATGATGTTCAGTTATCGGTTTGCCATCCGGCGCGTCTGTCACGTCCGCCCTTTCCGTCGTCAATCTCCGACGGAACGCTCCTATATCTAACAGAAACGCCGCTAAAAATCAGAATTGCGCCCTATTTCGTCGCGGCTGTCCGCAGACAAAAATGAAACGCAGGTTTATTTTTCAGAAATTATGATCCCGCTTCGCGTTTTTTCGTACCGGGTTGAGTAGGCTGCCACAGCCTAACGTTCATGAATACAACAACATGACCTCAACCTGAAAGGAGTATGCTGTGAGTCTGACACACTATTCCGGGCTGGCCGCCGCGGTGTCCATGTCACTGATCCTGGCCGCCTGCGCCAGCCAGACGCCGAATCCGGCGCGTTTCCAGCCGGTGTTTCCCGGTACCGCCAGCCGTCCGGTGCTGTCGGAGCAGGAAGCCGGGCGTTTTACCCCGCAACACTATTTCGCCCACGGCGGCGAATACGCCAGACCGGTGGCGGATGGCTGGACGCCAACGCCGATTGACACCTCTCGCATCACTGCCGCCTATGTGGTCGGCCCCCGCGCCGGCGTGGCGGGCGTCACCCATACCAGCATCCAGCAGGCGGTGAACGCGGCGCTACGCCAGCATCCGGGCAAAGAACGTGTGTTCATCAAACTGCTGCCGGGCACCTACACCGGCACGGTATACATCCCGGAAGGCGCGCCGCCGTTAACGCTGTTCGGCGCCGGCAATCAACCGGATCAGGTCGTGGTTTCGCTGGCGCTGGATTCAATGATGTCGCCGGCCGATTATCGCGCCCGCGTCAATCCGCACAACCAGTATCAACCGACGGACCCGGCCTGGTATATGTACGACGCCTGCGCCTCGAAGGCGGGCGCGACCATCAACACCACCTGCTCGGCGGTAATGTGGTCGCAGAGCGACGGTTTTCAGTTGAAAAACCTGACGGTGGTCAACGCGCTGCTGGACACGGTTGACAACGGCACCCATCAGGCCGTCGCGCTGCGTACCGACGGCGATCGGGTGCAGTTGGAAAATGTCCGCCTGCTCAGCCGTCAGGACACCTTTTTCGTCAATACCAGCGACCGCAAAAACAGCTACGTCACCGACCATTACAGCCGCGCCTACATCAAGGACAGCTACATCGAAGGGGATGTCGATTACGTGTTCGGCCGCGCCACCGCCGTGTTTGACGGAGTGCGTTTCCATACCGTGTCCAGCCGCGGTTCGAAAGAAGCCTATGTGTTCGCGCCGGACAGTATCCCGTCGGTGAAATACGGCTTTTTAGTGATCAACAGCCAGTTGACCGGGGATAGCGGCTATCGCGGCGCGTTGAAAGCCAAACTGGGCCGCGCCTGGGATCAGGGGGCGAAACAGACCGGTTACCTGCCGGGCAAAACCGCCAACGGCCAGTTGGTGATCCGCGACAGCACCATTGATAGCAGCTACGACCTCGCCAACCCGTGGGGCGCAGCGGCCACCACCGACCGGCCGTTCAAGGGCAATATCAGCCCGCAGCGGGATCTGGACGACATCCATTTCAACCGGCTGTGGGAATACAACACCCAGGTGCTGCTGCACGAGTAATGCCGGTATACCGTCTTGTGACGCTGTTGGCAAACAGTCATGTTTTCCTGAGTGCACCCCATTAGTTGGATAATCGTCCAACAACGAGGTGCACTTATATTTATTGGCAAAAATCACACCAGAAATCAGGCTGGCCGCGTACCGGAATATCTTCGCGCTTTCGCCAGTAAAAAGGATCTTGGTAAAGTCTATGGCGTTGGGGAAACGGCTATTGCACGATGGCTCAGATTCTGGCGTCATCTGGCCTATTTTCTCAGAGCAGAAAAAGTATCGGCATCATTATCAACGCGCTGGCTGAACGGCTCCACGCCATCAGGGGGTAAGAATGATGACTATCGCCACCCTGTTGGGAGAAACAGCATGTTAATCAACCAGGAATTCTTCGAAATACAGCTGCATTTCGCAGCTTACGTGGCATCAGCGAAAGGTATACCACTCAGTAACGCCATCATGGATTACACCAATATTTATATCCGGCTGGGATTGGGGCGGGATTTTGATACGGATAATCCGGACTGGATGAAATATGTCAGCGGCTTGCAAACCGATACGATCAGGAATGCAGAGCATACCCTAACAGTCTGGCAGTCAAGGCCTGAAATATTGCCCCCGGATATAGCCGCGAATTCAGGTTGTTTCTCATACGCATATGAGCCTGGAAATACGGTCAGAATTCACTTTGAAAATCGTCAGAACGAAAGTGAATCACCGCTGGACGATAGCCAGTACCAAATAAGACACGAAGAGTTGCGTAAACTTTTCCGTCTGGTACGTGATACTCACCCTGAAGCTGAAAATGTCTGTGGGCTGTCATGGTTATACAATATCAATGCTTACAGGCGGTTATTCCCTCCGCAATATATCTCATCATCCAAACCCGTTACTGACAGCTACCGGAATATGCCGCTTTGGGGACAGTTTCTGAATCGCCACGGAAAACTCAGAACTGAACAGGTGGCGTTATTTTATGAAAAACTCAACCACTGCCCCCCAGTGAGTGAGCTTTCATCATGTTTTCCCCTGCTGCCTCTTGCCGTTAAATTCCATATTTCAGCGTTTTACAGGTTCTACGGTATACCGTGTTAAATCCTCATGGTGACTACGCTTTCCTGCCGTTTAGTCAGCCTCGGCCCATTAATATGGTCGGGCCGATACACTCAGTTCGCGGCGGGGTGGCAACAGTCCCACTTTCTGACCTCGCCTGGCTCCAGCCCTGTTACCAGAATGCCCTGCGGCAACGGCCCGACGACGTCAATTTGCCGTACTTCTTCGGGCGCCTGGGGCGTGCGGCGATAATAGACCGCGGTCTTCCCCTGTTCATTCTGGCCGACCTCATCCGGCAACAGAACCATGCCATTAGGGTCGGAAAAGGTGGTGATTTTCAGCAGCGCGGACATGCCGAACCGCGGCACAGCCTGCCCGGCGCGGCAGCAGTCGAGATCGAAGACAACATCATAGGTGGCGCCCGGCTGCCCTTCGATATAGTTGGCCTGTGGGCTGACCGCCCGTAACCTGCCGGCCAGCAACTGGCCCGGCAGCGCTTCGCTGGTGAGGACCGCCGGCATGCCCGGCCGCAGGTGTTCGATGTCGGCTTCGTCCGCTTTGGTCCGTGCTTCAAAGCGCGTTACGCCCGCCAGAATGAATAGCGCTTCCCCCGCGCTGACCCGCTGCCCTAAGCGGGGAAAGGCGACCTTCTCCTTGTCGCCGTTTTGTATGCGCACCGCATAGCCGTCGCTGGGGGCATACACCTCGCTGCGGGCCTGCTGATCACGGATTTGCTGTAATTTCTGTTCGGCATTATTCAGTTCCAGTTCGGCCATCGCCTGATTCTCCTCGTTTCCCGGCACCTGTGCGGCCGTCAGCGCCTGACGCGCCGCCTGCAACTCCAGCCGCCGGCTGGCCACCTGCTGAAGCAGGCTGTCGCGCTCCGAACGTGCGATGATCCCCTGATGATACAGCGGCTCCGCCGCACTCAACTGGCTGGACGCGTCTCGTTCGCTCATTTCCGCCATGAGTAATGCCCGCCGGGCCGACATGACTTCGCTGCTGTTTTCCCAATAGCGTAGATTCCGCAGCGACTGACGTGCCTTGAGAAACTGCGCCTGCGCATCGCGATACGCGAGTTGCAACGGCGTGGTATCCAGCGTCAGCAAGGCATCGCCTTTATGCACCTGCTGCCCTTCCTGAACGTTCAACTGGCTGATGTCACTCTCAAAAGGGGCGTTTATCAGATACTGCTGCGCCGCCTGCACGTGCGCCAGCAGCGTAATGTGGTTCTCCACCGGCGACGGCGCGACCGCGCGCCAGTTGGTTTCGGCCGCCGCCTCCTTTGCAGGCGGCCGGAATAAAAGCACCGCCGCAACCAGCGTTACTGTCACCCCGCCGAACAACACCAGCCGCCGCCAGCGAACACCACCGTTCAGAACATTACCGATCATGCTGTTGTATTCCCCAGTGATCAAGGGTGGCGCCCAGCACGCGATCCAGCTCAGCACGAGTGTTGAGATAGGCGATCTGCGCGGACACGCGCGCGTTTTGCGCCGCACGCAGACTGCCCTGATAACTCAGCACCTGAAAGTTTGATGAACGTCCTGCCAGCAGTTTGGCCTGCTCTGCCTGCAGCGTTTTTTCCGATAGCCGCGTCAGGCGGTCGGCAATCAGAAACTGCTGCCAGTTGCTGTTAAGCGCGTTGACCTGCTGCGTGACCGTTTCCTCCAGTTGCTGACGCACGTCCGCCATCTGTAATAGCTGAATTTTCCCCGCCACCCAGGCGCGCTGTTCTTCCTGACGGGCTTGCAGGTCGTTCAACGGGATAGAGACGTTCAGGCCGACATAGCGCTGCCAGCGGCTATCATTCTGAATATCCGCCGCCCGGGTGTTGACCCGCCCGGCCCCGGCGACCAGATCCCCCCCCCACAGGCGCTGGTTTTTCGCCTGCATCAGGTAGATTTGCTGTTTATCCGCCGTGAGCTGCTGAATCAGATAGTCAGGTTGATTTTTCATCGCCATCGCTATCGCCTGCGGCGTTTTCAGGGCGATCGGGCGTATTTCGATGCGATCGCTGGCGCTCAGTTGGGTACGGGTATCGATGCCCAATAAGCCGCACAGCGCCAGACGGCGCTCGGTCAGGGCATTTTCTTGCTGTTCCAGACTTAACTGCTGCGAGGAGATATCGGTATCGCTCTGCAGTCTGTCGAGCGCGGCCTGTCTGCCGCTGGCGATCAACGCCAGCATCACGTCGCGCTGCGCGCCGGCGCGTTGCAGAGATTCCTGCGCCAGCCTCACCCCTTGCTGCGCTTCCAGCAATCCGTAGTAAGCCTGGATAATCCGGGTAATGGTATCGGCGATCTGCTTTTGCTGATTCAGGTGACCAATGCGCTCATCAAGCCGGGCCAGACGCACCGGCGCGGTATTAAATTCGACGCCGGCGCCTTTTAGCAACGGCTGCACGACAGTGATCGTGTTGCCCCGGCTTCGGGTGCTTCCGGACGAGGTCAAGCCGGAATAGTCCTCGTTCCAGTCCGCCTCAAGCTGCGTCCCCAATGGCGTCAGCAGGCTGGTGGACAGGCCGGAATGGCTTTCCTGTCCGGGCAATTGCTCGCCCATATTGCGGCGATACTCACTGTTCAACACCAGATGCGGCCGGAAACCGTCTTCGGCAACCACCAGATCAAACTTATCCATCAGCCGGGTTAGCGCGACGCTTTTTAGCGTGTTGCTGTTGCGTACGCCCAGCGCGACCGCATCGGCCAGCGTGAGCGGCACCGTTTCGCGCGCTAACGGCGATTCGGCCATCGGGACATTCGCCGCCGACAGCCAGGGCGACATCAGTAACGATAAAAAAGCGACGGCATGTGACGATTTAATGTTCACGCAACGCCTCCGCAGGGGATAAACGGGCAGCCGTGAGAGAAGGCTTCAGACCAAAAAATACCGCCAGCATCAACGCACTGCCGATAGCCAGCGGAAACACCCACGGGTCGGCCATCAGCGGCCAGTCGACGTAACGGGTATAACCCCAGGCAAGCAGCGCACCCGCCACGCTGCCCAGCACTGCGCCGGGCAGCGAAAGCAGCGCCGCTTCCAGCAAAAACAAGACGCCGATATCCAGCGAACGAGCGCCGATGGCCTGGCGCAGGCCGATTTCATGCCGCCGCGTCGACACGCTCATCACCATGACATTCATTACGCCAATGCCTCCCATCAGCAGCGCGACGGCGGCCAGCGCAGCCAGCAGGTAGCGGAAGGTCGCATTCTGCTTCGCCATGCTGTCGATAAGCTGCTGTTGAATCTGAATCTGGATCGTCCGCGTCGGCAGCATCTGCTCAAGCCAGGGGCGGATTGCATTGACAACCGGCGTCAGAAGCGCGGTCGACGTCACCTGGATGTACAGCAGGTCCGTACTCGCAAAAGGAGAAATCCGCGTGATCGTCTCTATCGGCACCAGCGCCACGTGGTCGATAGTCTGACCGCCAATCGACACCGTCGCCGGTTTCAGGATACCGATAACATCAAAGGCGTAACGGCCGAGCTGAAGCGCGCGCGTCGATGAGGCACCCGCCAGACGAGACGCCAGCTCCGCGCTGACAATGCTATAGGTGCTGCGGCCGTCGTAACGGGAAAACGCCCGCCCCCGCGTCAGCGTCAGCCCCAGCAACGGCATCAGATCAGGCGTAGAGCCGATCACCACCAACGGGATGCCGTCGTCATCATTCTTTTGCGGCAGCCTGATATTCCAGCGAGCCAGCGGGACGACGCGCCGAATGCCGCGATGGACGCGGGCCAGCGCGGAAAAATCCAGATTAACCGGCAGCGGCACTGCCGACTGCGACGAGTTGTCCTCCTTTACGCCGATTTCAACCACGATGATATCGCCGCCCAGATTGTCAAACGCGCTCAACGCCATCTGCTGGGCGCTTTTGCCCAGCAGCAACAGCGCCACCACCAACGCACTGCCAACGCCGATGCCCAGCATCGCCAGCGACGCGCGCTGATGGAACGCGATCAGATTGCGGCAGGCTTCAAGCCACTGTTGCATAACATTCATGGCGTGTTCACTCCCCGACCAGCGTACCGTCATGCATGCGGCAACGCCGCTGCAGCCGCTGCGCCAATCGTTCGTCATGGGTCACCATGACGATGGTTAACGCCCGCTGGCGGTTGATGTCCAGCAACAGGTTGAGGATTTCCTGCGCGGTTTCAGCATCCAGATTGCCGGTCGGTTCATCAGCCAGCAACACGGCCGGCTCGCCCACCAGCGCCCGGGCCAATGCGACCCGCTGGCGCTGCCCGCCGGACAGGGTTGCCGGGCGTTGCAGACGATACGAATACATGCCCAATTCGCCCAGAACCCCGGCGGCGCGGCGGCGGGCCTGCACAACCGGGACATTCCGATACAATAGCGGCAACGCCACGTTATCCAGCACGTTATGGCTGGTCAGCAAATGAAAATGCTGGAACACAAACCCCAGTTTTTGATTACGCAACCGGGCCCGCAAACTGGCGGAACACTGCCGGATATCCTCGCCATCCAGGTGATAGCTGCCCTGCTGTAGCGGCTCCAGCAGCCCCAGCACATTGAGCAACGTACTCTTGCCGCTGCCGGAGCGGCCGAGAATAGCGCAGGTTTCTCCGTGCCGGATATGTAATGAAAGCGCACGCAAGATCACCGTGTCACCATAACGGTGGTGCAAATTTTCGATCCGAATCACAGGTATCTGTTTCCCGTCCCCACCCCCACGAAAAGCAGTGAGCGACAACTGCCGGGGAATACAGTGAATAAACCATCACGACACATCGTTCGTGGTTATCACGTCAAATTGATAATAAAAATGTTTATCTTTTTTCCTGTGTTCGCTGCCAGCACATTGCTGTACCGTGTCATTTTTCGAACTGTTATAAAAAACGACATGGAGTTTTATCGGCCGGGGAACGGTGGTAGTCGCGGCGATAGTGCCCTCGTAAGTATCGTTTGGAATGTAATACGCTGACTTATTATCGCTAAAATCTTTATGATCCATCCTGGAAATAGCGACGCAATACCCACTTATATTTCCTAAGTGCGTATTTTTAGAAAAAACCTCTTCATTCTTTGCCGCTGCCATCCCCGACAACATGAGGGAGAAGGTTATAACAGAAGCAGAAAGGAACTTTTCAACATGCTTCATGATTCACCTCTGGTAGTATTAAATAAAAACGTTTTATTTCATACTCATTATGATGACGATGACGCGTACAAATTAGCGCCACCATGCACCATTAACTTGGTGGATTTATATCAACGACCGTGCGATTAAAATGCACATTTTTTCTTGTTTTATTCGATGGGGCATCTACATTGTTGCCACAACTAGTTTTAGTATCTGAAGATGAACTGGGCACATAAATAATATGAAGCTTTGCAGGGTGATCGCCAGGCAACTGATTGAAATGGCCATTACCTAGCTTAAAATAATGCGCATTATTTATATCTTTACCATCTGGTCGATATATCGCGACACAATAGCCACTCGAATTATATACGCCCGTTTCGGTTTTGCCGGGCTGGTATTCGACGAATGGAGATTTTGACTTATCCGCCTGTACCTCCGCCTGTGCCATAGTGGCAGACAACAAACACCCCCCGACGGCGAAGGGAAAAACCCATTTACTATATTTCATAATTCACCTCTGATGTTGTATGTTGTAAAACTGGATGTTGTAAAAAAACCAATAAGATAATCTTACTTTTCATATGCGCTCGGCATTCCCTTCATTACCTGGCATCGTCCGTGCTTAGTGCAGAAAGCGGCGTATCTATTTTCAAGTGTTTATTTCTTTTCATATATAACTCGCCATGACAAGGCACAGTGGCGACATTGCTATCCCGCTTGTCATTTTTGTAAAAATCAACCTTAAGGTACACAGGATGATTTGCCGGTATAACATCACCAGAATCATCTTTAAAGTAAATATGCTCCTGGTTATTGCTAAAAAACTGTTTATCTTTTCTATAGACATCAGCGCAATAACCACTTTCGTTAATCAGATAAGTATCACCAGAATACAAATTCTTATCTCTGGCCTCTGCCGTATCTAACAGCACGAATGCTGACGTTATAAAAACCAACTCTACCACGTATTTCATAGCGAGCACCTCTGCCATTCTAGTGAAAAGTGGAAACGACCCAAACACCAGTTCAGCCAGACTATCCCTACACATACAGTCCATACACAATAATTTTTGTTATGTTATTTTCAGTGCAAGAATGCCATTATAAAAGATGAAGCATAATTAACACTCAGATTAAACACTCTCAATCCAGATGAGTAAAATAGATATTATTCGGCATCTCCCATATCGACATCGGAATACTCCCAACTGTCTCGGTAGAAAAACTATCGCTATAAAACAAAAGAGAATAAATATTTCTATACAGCAATCGACAACCTGTAACGTTCCCATCAATATCAGATAAGCGCGCCTGAATTATTAAAAAAAGCCCCGATACTATCGGGGCAAAACATCGTAATGAGGAATAAGAAAAAATTAATGTTCATGTTCCAGTGCCTGAGTCCCCGCCTGATTGCGGTTTTCAATGGCAATTTTTTTCGGCTTTTCATTTTCCGGAATATCCTGCTTTAACGTGACGGTCAGCAGGCCATTTTCCAGATGCGCGCTTTCTACATTAACATGCTCCGGCAATGAATAACTGATGCTGAAATCAGTGTGGCTAATGCCGCGATAGAGCCAGCCCTCCTGCTCCTGCTGTGCTTCCGGCATCGCTTCCTTGTGTTTCCCGCTGATAGTGAGCTGACCGCCATGCGTGCTGATCTCCAGTTCCTCTTCACGCCAGCCGGGCACGCTAACCGTGATGCCGTAGTGCGTATCGTCAAGCCGGCGGATGTCGTAGGATGGCGCCGCAGTGAGCGGCGTATCGCCGGTCAATTGGCTGAACAACCGATCGATGCGGTTGAAGCGGTCAGAGAACAGCGAGTCGGTGATTGCCGGAAATAAAGACATGGGTTTGAATGCCATGGTTAACCTCCTGAATATATCGTTACACACATTCAAAAGTGCAAACCGCAAGGCAACGACAGTGTCTTGCTTTCACCTTTTCATATAGATCCGCGCACGATTTTTTCAAGGCCAATGGCTGAAAAATGTGCGCGCAAGCGGCGAGCGGGCATCCCTGCCCTGCGCTTTCAGGCGCTACGCTTGTGCGGCAACAACCCGTACAGCGCCAGCGCGACGGCAAAGGTCACCGGCGCGGAAAACGACTGCAACACGGCGCTGCCGTGCATCAATGCCACCCCGGCTATCACGCTCAGCAGCCAGGCGCCAAGGCCGGTCGGATTAAACGCGCGCACTGGCGCTGCGGTGGGTTGTGCACGGTGAAAGGCGATATGCGCCAGCGCCACGCCGACCCACGCCACCACAAACACCCCCTGGTAGGCCAGCGCCTGCAAAATATAGGCGAACACATCCGCCAGCATCAGGACATAGACCGCCGCTCCTACCACGCAGGCCCAGACAATCTTGCGATAGCGCAGCCGCAGCAGGCGATCAAAAAACACCTGCATGTTGACGGTAGCCAGATAATAGTTGGCGGTATTGATGCGCGTCTGAGTCACCCACACGAACAACAGTCCCCAGAATCCCAGCAGATTGAGGATATTCACCACCACCGCGGTTTCACTGACGCCATTCTGCTGGGCAAAACTGCTGACCAGATAGATGCCGACCACCCCGTTCAACAGAAACGTGATCAGATAGAACGGCATACCGAAATTGATGCGCGCGTGGTACCGGCTGTCTTCCTGACGGCCAAACCGGGCGTAATCGAAGGTGTACATCATCAAAATCCACACCCCCATGTAGTAAGTGAAGCAGTTCCACCAGCCATAGGCGGGCGGCGATGCCGGGCCGAATGACAACCATTGCGGCTGATAGCCATAATGCTGAATAGACACCGCCACCGTCAGCGCCAGCCCAAGCAGATAAAACGGCAGCAGCACGCCGTTGAACTTGTCCAGCCAGTGCTGCACGCTGCCGAAAATCAGCGGCACGCTGTAGAGCACCACCAGCAGCGCGGCCCAGTGGTAATCCAGCGACGGGAACAGGTGATTGATGGCGAACGCAATCACCGAACCTTCAAACACCGCGTAATAAATGGCGGTGGAGAAAAAGATCAGCGTCGCCAGCGCCGACCCCGCCTGGCCGAACAGCTGGCCGGAAAATGCCGCCACCGACAGGCCGCTGCGAATAGCGAAGCGGCTAATGGCTGCGTTGATCAAACCGTAGCACACGACGGACAGCACCATACCGATAATGGCATTGCGCGCACCGTAATTCAGCGCCAGCGACGCCCCTACCACAATATAGAAAATCGCGCTGCACACCGCCCACCAGGCCATGGTCAGCGATAGTTTTCCCATACGCTCCGTTGCGGACACCGTATCGGCAGGCGATGCCGCCGCTGCCCCCTGAACATCAGATACCTCAGCCATCGCAACCCCTCCACAGACCCGTATTTAATGACATGCCGCCAGCGTCATACGGCATGCCGGCATGCGTTATGGCCGAACCCACCCGCCGCCGCGGCAAAAGCCGCACGGTCGTTCAGGTAGTTCGGTATGTCAGACGAGGTCCCGCCGCCGTTGCCGTTCCTGGTGTTGGCGCAGGGAAAAATCGGCGGGACCGTCTGAAATCAGTGCGTTAACGTCAGTTCGTTAATAACAGCGTCAGCCGTTCAAGACGGCGGCGATAGTGTTGCCGGGCGGCCAGCGCCTCCTCCAGCGATACAGGCGCAAAACGAACGCCATAGTGGGGTTGTAGTTGCCCGATGATGTCCAGATCGCTGCTTATCACCGTCCCCAGCGTCATGTAACCACCGCCGGACACCGCATCGCGCAACAGAATGATCGGCTCCAGACCACCCGGCACCTGCACCGAGCCGATGGGGTAACAGGCATCGACGATATTGGACGGATCCGAGCCGGCGCCAAACGGCGGCGTGCGCGGTTCAAACGCCAGCGGCGCCCCGCCCTTGAGCCGGTAGCCGATGCGGTCGGCTTCGGTGCCGACCCGCCAGTCATCGGCAAAAAACTGTTCTACCGCCGCCGGGGTCAGGCGGTGAATGTATAACCCGGTCACCATACGCAGCGTCACGCGCTTGTCGAGCGGCTGGAGACAGTCGGCCGGCACGGTCACATCCGGCGCCGTTTTACGGTACGGCGTCCCTACCGGCAGCACATCATTGGCGGCCAGTCGACGCCCCTGATAACCGCCCAGCGCGCCGAGCGCATAGGTCGAACGGCTGTCCAGCACCTCCGGCACCGCGATGCCGCCCGCCACCGCCAGATAGGCGCGGCACCCGGCCGTCGTCGGCGCAAACCGCAGCACCTGACCGGCACGCACCGCAAACGAGGTATCCATCGGCATCGCCATACCGTCCAGCAGCGGCGGCATCCGCGCCCCGCACACCGCCACCAGCGCATCGCCCTCAAACTGCAGTTCCGGCCCCAGCAACGTCATTTCCAGCACAGCCGCCTGCGCCGGATTGCCCACCAGCAAATTCGCCAGCCGCAACGAATACTGGTCCAGCCCGCCGGACGGCGGAATACCGAGGTGGTAATAGCCTTCGCGACCGCCATCTTGTATTGAGGTCGCCAGCCCCGGCCGGATGACATTGATCCGTACATTCGATATCTGCACACTTGATATCTGCGCGCTACTACCCTGCATACAGTACCCCCTGAAGATAGTGTTGATAGCCGGCTGGGTCGGCGAGGAACTTATCCAGTTCAAACGTTACCGGGCGAATGCGCAGGCTGAAGCGACCGGCTTCAACCGCCTGTACGTCCTGTTCATACCGTGCCAGATCGATCGGTTTGAACTGCACGATGTCGCCCGCGCGGAAAAACACCATCGACGATTGCAGATAGTCCAGGCGCTGTTCCGGGTCGTAAATCGGCGCCGGAGTGACGCCAAACAGCTGGTAGCCGCCCGCCCCCCGCACCGAGTAGATACAGCCGAAACAGCCGCCGTGCCCCAGCGACAGTTTGGGGGTATCGGTACGCGGTCGCAGGTATTTCGGCACCTGAAGCTGCTGCGCCTGCTCCACCATTTGAAACATGAACGGCAATCCCGCCACGAATCCCACCATCGACACGAACCACGGCGTGCCGCTGTGCGCCGCGATGAACGCCGCCACATCCTGATAGCCGTTGATGCGTGCGGCATATTCCAGATCGGTAGCCGCCGGATCCTGATGGCGATCGCGAAACCGCATCAGGGTTTCGTGGGTCCAGGGGTCGTTGTACAGCACCGGAATCTCGATGATGCGCGTGTCGAGCACCGTCATCGTCTGCGCCTGCTGTTCAGTGCTCTGCACCCTCTCCAGCAGCGCCTGCGGCGCGATGACATCCGGATTGAAACGCACCTGAAAGGACGCATTAGCCAGGCAAATATCCAGCACCCCGGGCAGCGCCTGCAGCTCCAGCGCGCGGGTCATCGCCAGTCCGCGGAAAAACGCGCCCAGCGACATTGCTTGGTCAATCTCGGCAAACAGGTGTTCATCGCCGCCAAAGGTGTAGCGTATTGCAGGAAACGTCATCTCAGGCCTCCTTCGACAGCGACAGTGATTCGGCTTCTCGCGCCTGCAGCCAGCTTTCCAACGAGGTGGTATCAAAGTGCCCGGCGCGCAGACGGGTATCCGTCAGTAGCCATTGATGCAATGACTGCGTGGTGGTGATGCCGCCGATCCGCAACTGATTCAGCGCCTGCTCGGCACGGGCCAGCGTCTGCTGGCGCGTCGGTCCGGATACCACCAGCTTGGCCAGCAGAGAGTCGTAATACGGCGGGACGCGGTAACCGCTAAACAGATGGCTGTCGATGCGAATGCCGGGGCCTTGCGGCCAGGTCAGCGAGTCCACCACGCCGGGACAGGGGAAGAAATTACGCGCCGGATCTTCAGCGTTGATGCGCATTTCACAGGCATGACCATGCAGCTCGATCGTCTCCTGACGCAGACTGAGCGGTTCGCCGCCGGCGATACGCAACATCCACTGCACCAAATCGACACCGGTAACCCGCTCCGTTACCGGGTGTTCAACCTGAATGCGGGTGTTCATTTCGATGAAATAGAACTGTTCCCGCTCGGTATCGAACAGATATTCCAGCGTACCGGCGCTGCGGTAGCGTAACTGTTGCGCCAGTTGCAGGGCGCTGCCACACAACGCCTCGCGCTGCGTCGGCGTCAGCGCCGGCGACGGCGCTTCTTCAAACACTTTCTGGCGACGACGTTGCAACGAACATTCGCGCTCATACAGATGCACCGCCCGCTCGCCGTCGCCCAGAATTTGTACTTCGATATGACGAGCATGGCGAATAAACAACTCCAGGTAGACATCGCCGCATCCGAACGCGGCTCTCGCTTCGTTCTGGGCAATCGGAAACTCGCGTTTCAGGTCATCCTCATGATTGACGACCCGGATGCCGCGCCCGCCGCCGCCGGCCGCCGCCTTGATTAGCAACGGATAGCCGATCTCTGTGGCGGCCTGTAACGCCGCTTCCAGCGACGACAACACCCCCGAACCGGGCACAACCGGCACCCCCGCCGCCTGCGCGGTGTGCCGCGCCACGGCCTTGTCGCCCATCATGCGAATGGTTTCCGCCGTCGGGCCGACAAACACCAGCCCGGCCTGCTCCACCGCGTCGGCGAAGGCGGCATTCTCAGACAGAAAACCGTATCCCGGATGTATCGCATCCGCCCCGCTGTCGCTGGCCGCCTGCAACAACGCGGCCTGATTCAGGTAACTCTGATCGGCGCGCGCCGGCCCCAGCAGCACCTTTTCATCCGCCAGACGCACGGGCAGCGAATCGACATCGGCCTCGCTACAGGCGGCCACCGTGGCAATCCCCAGACTGCGGGCGGCATGAATAATGCGAACGGCAATTTCCCCCCGGTTGGCGATAAGCAATTTTTTGATCGGCTGACGCATTATGCGGCCCTCCTGATGACGTAATGTAATAATGAGGATATAGGGTAGGTTTTACCGTTATTCATCGATTTTTATGATGGCTATTACCTGCCCCGGCTCCAGCGCATCACCGCTATTCACACAGAAAGACACCAATTCGCCAGCCTGCTCCGCATAAATTTCACTGAACTGTTTCATCACCTCGACCAGACCAATAACGCTATTCGCGGTAACCGGGGTATTTTCTTCAATAAACGCGGGAGCATCCGGTGCGGGCTGACGATAAAAAATACCCGGTAAAGGAGAACAAACCTCATATGTTTTCATTAGCCTCAATCCTTATAATTATTTATCAATTACCGATTATTAAAACTATTCTGCAATGGCGAACGCACGCGAATATTGGCGTTATTCAATGCGTCCCGGGTCGCTTTAATTAATGTCAGCGCGCCGGGCGTATCGCTATGAATACAAATCGAATCAAACTCGACGTGAATGTCTTCGCCGTCAACCGTCGTCACTTTGCCTTCCACACAGGCGCGCACCACTTTCGCCGCCACCCGCGCCGGGTCCAGCTCGCCAACCCGGCGGGTAAATACGATAGAGCCGCTGGCGTCGTATTCCCTGTCGCCATAAAACTCACAAATAACAGGGTGTTGCAGTTTTCTTGCTTCCTGCCAGACCCATGACCCGTGCAGACAAAACAGCCGTAATTCAGGGTCCAACCGATGCAGCGTTTCCACAAACAGCTGCGCGGACGGCTGATCGCGCGCCAGATGCATATACAGCGCCCCGTGCGGTTTAACGTGCTGCAACGGTAATTGATACAGCCGGGTAAATTCACGCAATGCCCCGAGCTGATATAGAATGTCATTCACCACTTCCTGCGGCTGACTGTGAATATGCCGCCGGCCAAAACCGACTAAATCGCGAAATCCGGGATGCGCGCCGACCGCGACGCCATAATCGCTGGCCCACTCAATGGTCTGCCGCATGGTCGAAGGATCGCCGGCGTGAAATCCGGCGGCAATATTGGCAGAACTTATATAAGACATAATCTGCCGGTCAACGTCATCGCCTATTTTCCAGGGACCAAAGTTTTCGCCCATATCGGAATTCAGATCGATTTCATATTTCATAATTATTTCTTATTTGTGATGGTTTTGTTTAAAAATAATATAGAACCACTATTTTCTATTCGGAAAGACGTATTTTCAGAATGCTCGCTATCTGAAAAACAGAACGCTCACCGACAAGGGGTACGTCATGGTCACATTGCGTCAAATCCGCTACTTCATCGCCACCGCGGAGATGGGCCAGATATCCCAGGCGGCGATTCACCTCAATATCTCGCAGTCGGCGGTCACCACCGCGATTCAGGAGCTGGAAAACCTGCTGGGAAAACCGCTGTTCCTGCGCTCGGTGCACGGCATGACGCTGACCGAAAACGGCAGTTACTTCCTTAATCACGCCTACGCCGTGCTGCGCAGCGTGGATGACGCCATGCATATTCCGCTGACCGACAATCGCATCGCCGGCTCGCTTAACATGGCCGCCAGTTATACGGTGATGGGGTATTTTCTGCCGTTTCATCTACAGCGACTGTCATACGGCTTTCCTCACGTCACTATCCATCTCAACGAACGCGAGCGGCAGGATATCGAAACGGGGTTGCTGGATCGTTCTCTGGATTTATCGCTGGTGCTGACCGCCAACATTACCCATCCGGAAATCACCGCCGAGCCCCTGTTTAATTCGGAGCGACGGCTATGGCTGCCCAGCCGTCACCCATTGTGCGACAAACCGGAGGTGAGTCTGGCGGATGTCGCCGACGAGCCCTTTATCATGTTGACGGTGGATGAAGCGGATCACAGCGCCATGCGCTATTGGGAATTGAGCGGGCATCGCCCGAAGGTGATGCTGCGCACCAGTTCCGTGGAGGCGGTGCGCAGCATGGTGGCGAACGGACTGGGAGTGGCGATCCTGTCCGATCTGGTGTACCGCCCCTGGTCGCTTGAGGGGCGGCGTATCGAAACCCGATCGCTGAAAGACCGGGTGCATCCGATGAGCGTCGGGCTAGCCTGGTCTCGCGACGCCGAATTTACCCCGGCGATGCAGGCGGTTCGGGAATACTTCCGCAACCTGTTCCTGACGCCGCAGTTGGCGTTTTCACGCCGTTAGGCCGACGCTGGAACCTGATGGCGCGGCGCGAAACGCAGCGCCATCAGGATCAGCACCACGACCCCCGCCGCCATGATAAGCCAGGCCTGCTCCAGAGCGCTGGTGTACTGCCGGATGAAACCCGCCAGCAGCGGCATCAGGCTGGCGATCAGATAACCGCCGCCTTGCACAAACCCCATCAGCGCCCCCGCCTGACGCGGGTCGTCCACCTGATCCAGCGCGATAATCAGCGACAGCGGAAACAGCGCGCCAATCCCCAACCCCAGCGCAATCATGATCGGCAACACCAGCGTCTGCGGCGCCAGTATCAGGCCGGCCATTCCCAGCAGCAGCAATACCAATACCGGCAGCAGCAGATAACGCCGGTCCGGGAAGCGGTTGATCAGCAACGAAACCAGCAGCCCGGCCACCACTTCGGTCAGCGTCAGCCCGCCCAGCAATAACCCGCTACGGGCGGGGCTCCAGCCAAGCTGGGTGTAGTACGGCGGCAGCCAGGCCAGCACCAGGGTATACGCGGCGGTGCCGATGCCGAAAAAGATCATCAGCGCCCAGGCCCGGCTCTGCGACGACGCGGGCGCTGAACCCGAACGCGACGCGGTATCCGGCATCGGACTCAGCGACACCGTAATCAACCAGGCCAGCGTCGCCAGCGTCGCCAACCCGCCCCATATCGCCAGCGCGCCGTCCCAGTCAATGATGTCCGCCAGCGGCGAAATGCTGGCCGCCGCCAGCGCTGCGCCGCCCATGATGGCGGTCGTGTACAACCCCATAAGCCGGCTGCTTTGCCGACTGAAACTGCGCCGCAAAAACGACGGCATCAACGCCTGAATCAACGCGATGCCGATACCGGCCAGCGCAGCGGTCAGCAACAACCCGGCGGTGCTGGTCAGCCAGCAACGCAGCAGGCAGGCGACCGCAATCCCGACAATGCCGATGCCGATGCCGCGGTATTCTCCCAGTCTGGCCTGTAACCAACCGCCATACAGGGCGCAGATACCCATCGCGAATACCGGCAACGTAGTCAGCAGGCCAGCCTGCGTATCCCCCATGCCGGTCGCCGCCTGAATCCGCGACAGCAACGGCCCGACGCCTGCCAGCACCGGCCGGAGATTCAGCCCCAGCAACATGACGGTAATGACGACAAAAAACAGTGATCCTGCACGAATTGCGTGTGACATAACGCTCCTTATGACCCCTTGATGCTTGAACGACGACGTATATTTTCCGTAGAATATCTTCACAAAAAGAATCTTAACGTCAAGATAAATTACACTTATGACAGATCGTGCAGATAACGCTTATGAACAATGGCGGCGAGAAAGGCCGGATATTGACCCGTTCCCGATGCAGGTGCTGGGGCGGCTATTCGAAGCCACCCAGCGGCTCGAACGGGATCATCTCAACCCGCTGTTTGCCCGTTTCGGTCTGCGTCCCGGTGAATTTGACGTGCTGGCGACGTTGCGGCGCAGCGGCGCGCCCTATGCGCTGACGCCCACGCAGTTGTACGAAGCGCTGATGATGTCGTCAGGCGGCATGACCAACCGTATCGACAGGCTGGAACAAGCGCAGTGGGTGGCGCGTCAAAGCAACCCGCAGGATCGGCGCGGAACGCTGGTGACGCTAACGGAACAAGGGCGGGAACTGATGGATACGCTGGTGGCGCTGCATACTGACAATGAGCGGCAGGCGCTGGCGTCATTGAATGAAGACGAACAGCAACAGCTCAACCTGCTGCTCAAAAAATTGCTGGCGGGCTTGCCGCAGCCATAAAAAAATCCGCCCTGTCGGGCGGATTTTTCAGCACACATCGTTTCACGCAGTGCGTGCAACGCATGGCGCGATTAGAAACGGTAGCCTACGCCTACGTTCCAGCTGCCTACGTCAACGCTGCGAACACGGCTCTGCTCGTAACCAACATCAAAGGCTACGTTCTGAACCGGGTTGAACTGCAGACCGGCGCCGTATACAAAGCCCGCATCGCTGGAGCTGTTGTTGGAAGAACCGTCGGTGTTGTTGGCGGTGAATTTAGCCGCGCTCACGCCAACCAGGCCGTAGATGCTCGCCCAGTCGTTGAAACGGAAGGACGGACCTGCGCTGAAGCCGTAGTACTGCGCTTTGTTGTAAGTACCGGCAACAGTCTGGCTGTCTTGCAGGTAGGTGAAAGACCCTACTACGCCCAGCTGGCTGTTATCGAATTCGTAACGGTATTTCAGGTTGAAACCCGGCAGTTTGTTCTGCACGCCCTGAGCGTCGCCCTGAGCATAACCAAGAGATACAGTGCTTTCGCCAGCCACTGCAGTACCTGCGCTTACGGCCAGAACACAAGCCAGAGCGGAAAGACACGCGATTTTTTTCATAATATGCCTCGAATTATCTTACGAAAGAAGATTTAAGCGAGGCAAATATAACAAAAAATTAGGGCACATGCCGCCTGGTTATTATTTTTCAATTAGGTCAAACATGTAACAATTCATTTCATTTTCAATTTATACCATTGATTTAAAACAATAAATAAAGTTCAAAGTGGTATGAAAAAATAAATGAGCCGCCCCGCTTCGATACAGAGTTTTCTTAATTTTTTGATTAATTTTCAAACTGAATTTATATCAAAAAAAAGATTTTCAAATGGAGAGTAAATTAAGGTCAATAAGAGTAAACTAACCTGGAATAATTTGTTCATTTATTGCCTGCTTTTTTCTGGTTGCACATCGAATTTTAAGGCCCCGCAATGACCTTGATTTCCACATTAAAAAACTCTGTATTACTGCCGGTATTACTGATCATCATCGCCATGCTGTCTATTCAGACCGGCGCGGCGATGGCCAAGATGGTCTTCCCGCTGATCGGCGCGTCCGGCATGACGGCGCTGCGTCTGGCGATAGGCGCGCTGATCCTGCTGGTGGTGTTCAAGCCCTGGCGGCTGCATTTCGGTTCGGATCGATTGCCGTTGCTGGTCTACGGCATCACGCTGGGCGGCATGAACTATCTGTTTTATCTGGCGCTGCGCACCGTACCGTTGGGGATCGTGGTGGCACTGGAGTTCACCGGGCCGCTGGCGGTGGCGATTATGGCTTCTCGCCGTCTGCTGGACTTCATGTGGGTATTGCTGGCCGCCGCCGGGCTGTGGCTACTGCTGCCGCTCGGGCAGCATATTGACAATGTGGATCTGACCGGCGCCGCCTTCGCCGTTGGCGCCGGCGCCTGTTGGGCGGGTTATATTCTGTTTGGTCAGAAGGCGGGCGCCAGCCACGGCGCCGGTACCGTGGCGATGGGGTCGTTGATCGCCGCGCTGGTATATTGCCCGATAGGTCTGCTGTTTTCCGATACCAACAGCCTGTTTTCCCTCAGTATTCTGCCAATCGGTATTGCGGTGGCGGTGCTCTCCACCGCCTTGCCGTATACGCTGGAGATGCTGGCGCTGACCCGGTTGCCGACGCGCACCTTCAGCACCCTGATGAGCCTGGAGCCCGCCGTGGCGGCCATATCCGGCATTATCTTTCTGAACGAGCATCTGTCACTCACCCAGTGGCTGGCGCTGGCGTTTATCATTATCGCCTCGCTGGGCACCACGCTCAGCGCGAAAAAGAACGCTGCATCGGCGTCGTCCTGAGATCCACCTCGTCCTGAATAAATAAACGGCGTCATCACCGTTCCGCCTGAAAATAACCGTTTTCCCGGCCAGTCCGGCCGGGAAATATCATTTCATGTGACTATCCCGCCGACTGACTTAATTTTCATCAGACACATTCTGAAAAGAATTGCATATTAAAATAGCACTAAAGGTGAAATGCCAGCGATTTTCTTCCGTCACAAATCAACGCAACCTGTTGTAATTTATATCAATATCCAACCCATCCTTTTCGACTATTTTACCAGCTGATTCGAATGATAAATAACGTGCCGGCAAGGCGATGCCCTTAGATGTCTGAGTCTATTCCTGTAATAGACCGAACTGAGCATCTTCCACTCATGTCGGCTGCTATAATTCGTTTCGTTGATAGCCGGAATCATTATCAGTAATAACGGAAATAAAGAGGATAATACTATGCGTACAGCTAAACTGGTAAAAACAGCTTCCGCTGATCTTATTTTCACCCGTAACGATCTGGACGATAACGTTAAAGCCTCGACCATCGCCCTGCTCAATCAGCTGGTCGTGGACTTTACCGATCTGTCGCTGATCACCAAGCAGGCGCACTGGAACATGCGCGGGGCGAACTTCATCGCCGTACACGAGATGCTGGATACCTTCCGCACCTCGCTGATTACCCACCTGGACACCTTCGCCGAGCGCGTGGTGCAGTTGGGCGGCGTAGCGACCGGCACCACTCAGGTCGTCCACGAGAAAACCGCGCTGAAGAGCTACCCGCTCAATATCCACAGCGTGCAGGACCACCTGAAAGCCCTGGCGGATCGTTACGCCGTCGTGGCAAACACCGTCCGCAAAGCCATCAGTCAGGCGCAGGACGAGGATACCGCGGACATGCTCACCGCCGCTTCCCGCGATCTGGATCAGTACCTGTGGTTCATCGAAGCCAACATCGAATAATTCATCAATGATGACCGGCGGCCCAGCCGCCGGATTTACCCGCCCATTTCCACCGGTTCATCCCTCTCTTGCTGTTTTATCCGTGCCATTTCCCACGCTTTTCTCCCTGTTAGGCAACCTGAAATAATATGCATTTTTTTTGCATCACTACGCAAATCGTTCGAATGCACGGCGCAAAACGTACAAAAAGTTAGCGCTTGTTAGCAATATTGTCCCCGGAACGTAATCAACGGTTGTGTCCCCTGCACAATTCAGTTATTCATAGCAGCGCATTCCATAGGCGTTTCTGATGGATGCCCATAATAATTAGCGGGTCTACCCGTCCTGTTTTGGCAACGACTCCCCCTGTTTTCTCCACCGCCCCCTGAATGGCAGTACGGCGGGTGACCAGACCGATGCCGGGCCATCGGCCCCATGCCTGCATGCCGGGGCTGACGCAGCAAATCCGTAAGGTGCGGTAAGACAGCGGAATATATAACCAACGAGAGGAAGGACGTTTTGATGAAATCGTTATTTAAAGCTTCACTGGCCGCACTTGCGCTGGCCTTTAGCCAGTCCGGTCAGGCGGCGGAGAAACCACTGCTCGTGGCGACCGACACCGCGTTCGTGCCGTTTGAATTCAAGCAAGGCGACAAGTACGTCGGTTTTGACGTCGACCTGTGGGATGCCATCGCCAAGCAACTGAATCTGAATTACACCCTGAAGCCGATGGATTTCAGCGGCATCATCCCGGCGCTGCAGACCCGCAACGTGGACCTGGCGCTGGCCGGCATCACTATTACCGAAGAGCGTAAACGCGCAATCGATTTCTCGGACGGTTACTACAACAGCGGCCTGCTGGTGATGGTGCGCGCCGACAATCAGGACATCAAAGGCGAGCAGGATCTGGCCGGCAAAGTGGTGGCGGTGAAGAGCGGCACCGGTTCGGTCGATTACGCTAAAGCCAACATCAAAACCAAGGAACTGCGCCAGTTCCCGAATATCGACAACGCCTATCTGGAACTGGGCACCAACCGTGCCGACGCGGTGCTGCATGACACGCCGAACATCCTGTACTTCATCAAAACCGCCGGCAACGGCAAGTTCAAAACCGTAGGCGAGTCGATCAAGGCACAGCAGTACGGCGTCGCCTTCCCGAAAGGCAGCGACGAGCTGCGTAACAAGGTAAACGGCGCGCTGAAAACCCTGCGCGACAACGGCACCTACGCCACCATCTACAAAAAATGGTTCGGTACCGACCCGAAATAACGGGTAGGACACCTGACAGGTTGAATAGCTTTTGCGGTGCCGCCGGCAAAACCGGGCGGCACCTGGCTATTATGGCGTTATCATTGCTGGAGAATGTTCATGCAGTTTGACTGGAGTGTCATTTGGCCGTCTATCCCTCAGTTGCTGGAAGGGGCCCAAATGACTCTGCTGATTTCCGTGCTGGGTCTATTGGGCGGCCTGGTTATTGGCGTCGTTGCGGGATTTGCCCGCGTCTATGGCGGGTGGCTATCCAATCGCATCGCGTTGGTCTTTATCGAAGTGATCCGTGGCACCCCCATGGTGATACAGATAATGTACATCTACTTCGCCCTCCCCATGGTATTGACATCGGTTCGTATCGACCCTGTTACCGCAGCCGTAATCACTATCATGATTAACTCAGGCGCCTACATCGCCGAAATTACGCGCGGTGCGGTGCTGTCTATCCATAAAGGCTTTACCGAAGCCGGCCTGGCGCTGGGGTTATCGCACCGCGCCACGTTGCGCCATGTGATTACGCCGCTGGCATTGCGCCGTATGTTGCCCCCGCTGGGTAACCAGTGGATCATCAGTATTAAAGACACCTCATTGTGTATCGTGATTGGTGTCTCTGAGTTAACGCGTCAGGCGCAGGAAATCATTGCGGGTAATTTCCGCGCGTTGGAAATACTGACTGCCACGGCGATTATCTACCTGGTAATTACACTGGTTCTTACCATTGGAATGCGCTGGCTGGAAAGAAGACTGAAGATTATATGATTGAATTCAAAAACGTATCGAAACACTACGGTCAGACTCAGGTACTGCACGACATCAACCTGAACATCAATCAGGGTGAAGTGGTGGTGATTATCGGGCCGTCCGGCTCCGGGAAATCCACCCTGCTGCGCTGCATCAACAAGCTGGAAGAGATCAGCAGCGGCGAGCTGGTGGTGGACGGTCTGACCGTCAACGACCCGAAAGTGGACGAGCGCCTGATTCGTCAGGAAGCCGGCATGGTATTCCAGCAGTTCTACCTGTTCCCGCACCTGACCGCGCTGGAAAACGTCGCCTTCGGCCCGATTCGGGTGCGCGGCGCCAGCAAGGCCGACGCGGAGAAACTGGCCCGCGAGCTGTTGGGCAAAGTGGGTCTGGCGGAACGCGCACATCACTACCCGTCCGAACTGTCCGGCGGGCAGCAGCAGCGTGTGGCGATCGCCCGTGCGCTGGCGGTCAAACCTAAGCTGATGCTGTTTGACGAGCCGACCTCGGCGCTGGACCCGGAACTGCGCCACGAAGTGCTGAACGTGATGAAAGATCTGGCCGAAGAAGGCATGACCATGGTCATCGTGACCCACGAGGTGGGTTTTGCCCAGAAAGTGGCCTCCCGCCTGATCTTCATCGACAAAGGCCGTATTGCCGAAGACGGCCATCCGGATGCGTTGATTTCGAATCCGCCCAGCGATCGTCTGCGCGAGTTTCTGCAACACGTTTCCTGATAGCGCAATCAGGCCGCCGCTGGCGGCCTGATTGGCAACATGCATCAATACCAATACCGCGCGCTATACCGATATATACCGATACCCCCGCGCGTCAGGGGCTGGATATTCAGGTTAAACCGCACCCCGGATTTAACGCCGCCGCTCAGACTGTTTCCATCGCCTGACACACCATCGCGCTGTCCACATACTGCTCCATGCGGATAATCTGCCCTGCGCGCAGTTGATAAAGATGGGCGAACGTCGCCGTCATCGCCTTGCCCGTCGCACGGTACGTCCCTGAATAGACGCCAAAGGCCGCCACCCGATCGCCATCCGCCAGATAGGTGTGGACCTGCGCCCGATACCCTTCCCATTCGGTCGCCAGCCGATAAAACACACCATCGACAATCCGCCGCGGACCGACATAAGTACCGGCATAAGGGAAGCCCGCCGCCTCAATCCAGACCGCGTCCGGCGCCAGTACCGATAACAACTGCTTGCCATTCTCTTCGGATGTGCCTTCATAGGTGGCACGGATAATATCCAAATTGGTCTGCATCTCACGTTTCCTCGTTCATGTATCGCCGCCGCAAAGGCGCGGACGCTACTGGCGGTATGGCTATACCATCACGCCGACAGCAACTGTTTGATAAACGCCTGCGGATCGGAATAAACGGCGTCACTGCGGACGAGTTGGTGCCGCCCGTCTTCCTCAATGATAAACGTCGGCACACCATGAACCCCCAACGCCGACATCACCCCCCGCGTTTGCCTGATGCGCGCCTGAGTGGCTGCCAGCAAAGCCGCGTCGGGTTGCGACAACCGCGCCGCCGCCAGCGTCATTCCCGCCTCACTCAGCAACACCGCCAGACTTTCGCGGCGCGTTACATCCCGGGCGTCTACATAACGCGCCTGCTGAATCGCCTTGAGCGCCGCGACTTCCCGCGACGGCTCGGTCAACGCAACCGCGGTCAGCGCCAGCGTCGCCGCGCCGCTGTCAAACGCCTGCTGACGGTCGCCCAGCACCTGCTGGCGATAACGCTCGGAAAAAGGCTGACCGGTTAATCGGGCGATACGCTGGTCATTACTCCAGGCATAAGCGGCAAACTCATCATTCATCGGCCGCGCACCCTCATCGGCGAACAGCCCGCTCGGCGACAGTTCCAAACGAAACGCCGGGTGATCGGCCAGCACGGCGACGGTTGGGGAGGCGCCGTAGCACCATCCGCACAGGGGATCAAAAACATAATGCAGGATTTTACTCATCACCGACTCCATTGTTTTGCAGAATGTCGCTTATGATAAGCAAAACCCATTGGCGTAAAAATACCGACAAACCTCATAGAGCGTATGCTAAAAGCAAACAATCGCAGCGATACCGGACCGGGTGATGTTCCCCACCTGCGGCGCATGGCCTATTTCGCCGCCGTCGTCGAAACCGGTTCATTCACCGCGGCCGCTGAACGGCTTGGCATCACCAAGGCCGTCGTCAGCCAGCAGATCGCCCGTCTTGAACGCGAGTTCAATACCGCCCTGCTGATTCGAACCACGCGCCATGTACAACCCACCGAGGCAGGATACCGCTTCTACCAACGCTGTGCGCTGATTCTGCATGAAGCGGGGGATGCCTTTGCCGAGCTGGCCGAAGCCGCGTCAGAGCCGTCCGGGTTGTTACGGTTGACCGCGCCGCTTGATTACGGCATCAGCGTGGTTGTCCCGGCGCTGGCGGATTTCACTCGCCGGTACCCGCGCTGCAAGGTGGACATGAAGCTGAGCGATCAACCGCTGGATTTGTTATCGGACAATATCGAACTGGCTATCCGGGTGGGCTGGCTGACCGAACTTCATGTGCAGGCCCGGCAAATAGGCACCTTCCGGCAATGGCTAGTGGCGCCGACGGCGTGGCGGGAACGCATCGCCCACCTGACATCGCCTGCGGCCATCACCGCACTGCCGTTTATCGCTAATACCGCCTTACGCGACCCATTACACTGGGTCTTCTCCCGCCCCGGTGCCGACAGTTGTCCGGTCACAGTCAAGGCCGATCTGTTTTTTAGCGCCACCTTCGCCGTGCGCGAAGCCGTACGGCAAGGCGCCGGGCTGTCCGTATTGCCGGATTTCGCAGTGGCGGAGGATCTGGCGCGTGGTCATGTGATACAGGTGTTGCCCGACTGGCAGTTGCCCGGCGGGGGCATCCATGCGGTCTTCCCCGCTTCGCGTTTTCGCCCGGCCAAGGTACGCGCCTTTGTCGATTTGCTGGCCGAGCGGGAAAAAACATCGTCAACCGCCATCACCCCGTCTCTGCCTGCCGGCGACGGCTGACCACGGCTCCGGCGTGGGCTGCCGCCGGAAAATTCTGATAACGCCAATGATGAGTTTGGCATTTTCCGCCAATTACTATACGCTGCCCGGGCGCATGGTCTGGCGTTTATCAATATCACTTAAAATCAATAAGTTATAAATTCACCAGGATACACTTATGGAAACTCTCCGTCATCGCCTGCCCCGACGTCGATTCAGCGCCCTGCTTGGCGGATTGCTGTTCGGCGCATACGGGTTCGCCGGTAAAGCTGCCGCCGTCGACACGCAACGCTGTGCCGGCTCCGTCGCGGCGGCCGAGCATGCGGCATTCGATAAGGGCGATCAGGATCTGTCCTACCCAAAGATCAACGGCCTGTATCAGCGACCGGCGGCGACCGGCGTCACGCTGGTCGGCAACAACGATGGCGAGGCGAATAAATACGTCGAACCCATTAAAGGCTCAAAGGAAGGGAAGTACCTGCTATTGCACGCCGGCGAGCATCTGACCCTGACCGGTCAGGGATACTTTCTGATGCACTGGGAACTGAACTATTTCAACCGCGGCGGCACCCTGCTGGCGGAAAATGCGCCGCTGGTGACGACGACGCAGGGCTTTATCAAAAAGGTCGCGCTGACCGATCGCTACGCGCCGGATTATCCCCTTGACGGCGCGCCCGGCCGCTCCGCCGTGTGGAACGCCGGTATCCAGACCAGCACCGGCAACCCGATGGTTCCCTTTACCGTCGGGGCTCCGGCCGGTAACGGCGAAATCATGCCCAGCCTGTGGCTCAACGAAATTTTCTATCTGGACGGCACCGCCACCCTGACCCAGCGCGAAGGCCCGGTGGATTACGACGTCAGTATTACGCCGCTGACGCTCGCCGACGTGAACAACCGGCTGGCCGCGACGCGCCATCGCGTCAGCGCCAAAATCCTGCGCACAGGGATATCGCTGGATCCCTACATCGGTGAAGATAAGCCGCCGGCCTCGCCGGACAGCCTGACCGCCGGCGCGATCTCCAGTTCGGTGGTTCAACTGGACTGGAACGACTGTTCGGATAACGAGCGCGGCTTTATCGTCGAATATTCCTATGCGGGTACCTTTGGCGACGGCGCTTACGACACCACGCCCCGTGCCTATGAGGCGGGCGGCGCCTACACCAGCGCCGAATCGCTGGGGCCGGACGCCACCTCGGTGGACGTGGGCACGCTGGCTCCCAACACCACCTACGCTTTCCGGGTGAAAGCCTACAATCAGGCTGGCGATTCCGTTTATTCCAACGTGGTCAGCGTGACGACGCCGCCGGCATCTCCACTCAGCGAGGCATGGAAACGGCAGGACATCGGCAAAACCGATACACCCGGCACCGCCACCGAAGATCAGGATGTGATTGCGCTGGAAGCGCACACCGGCGATATGTGGGGCGCCGCCGACGCCTTCAACTTCGTCTATCAAACCCTGAAAGGCGACGGCAGCATTACGGCGCGGCTGATCGATCTGCGCTATAGCGATCCTTACGCCAAAGCCGGCCTGATGATACGCAACACCCTTTCCGACAGCAGCGCCTATATGCTGACGGGGTATACCGCCTCGTCCGGCGCGATGTCGCAATGGCGTAGTAAAGACGGCACCGCTACCGGCAGCAGAGGCGTTTTCGCCAAATCTGAAAACGGCAGCCAGCCCACCTGGCTGCGGTTAACCCGCGACGGCAACACCTTTACCTCGGAGGTTTCCGACGACGGGCTGAACTGGACCACACTCAACAAGCGCATCAATCCCAACATGAACGATACGCTGTATATCGGGCTGGCGCTGTCATCGCGCAATAACAGCAACGGCAAGGTCAGCTTCGATAACGTCAGCATCAAGCGCTGACCAAAACCCGACGGACCCGGTTTAATCGCCGGACATCCGTTACAGAAGGGCTTCACGGGAAGCCCTTCTGTTTATCTTGCGGATGCCGGCAACCGCTATTGCTTCACTGAATAGCTATTGCCTCACTGAATCGCTATTACCTCACTGAATCGCTATTACCTCACTGAATCGCTATTGCTTCACCGATTGCTCCGCCGCTTCCACCGCATCATGCAGGTTCAGGCGCTGCCAGAAATTGGCGTCCTCCCCGCCGGAAGACAGCGGATAGCCGTCGTCAATGGCGGTTTTCGCCATCAGCGCACGGCGCTGAGCGGCGCTCAGCTGCGGCAACGGCCCTTCCAGCAGCGCTTCCGCCCCTTCGGGCACCGTGATCGGCTGGGCGATCACTTCCGCCACCGGCAGGTTGTAGGTCATGGTGTAGCGGTAAAACGATTTCATCGCCGGGTCGGTGTAGGGGTCGTTTTTACCCTGTGGTTTGGCGCACTCGGCCAGCGTCGTGCCGCAGGCTTTTTCCAGCGCGGCGCGCAACTGGGTTTTAGCGTCGTTGAACAGCACACGGTATTCCGGGTCGTTCAGAATATACGCCACGTTGCGCTCGGCCATCATACGTCCGCCGACCACGTCCAGCGGATAATGCACCCCCAGCACCAGACGGGAATAACCGTAGGTGGCGGCGCGGTCAATCAGCGGGACGAAGCGTTCCGGCAGCATCTGCCCCATCAGCAACGCAGTATTAAACCCGCCGCTGGTATGCCCGCTGGGGAAGGCGCCATCAGAAGCCGTGTAAGGCTGCTTATCCATCACTACCGCGGTATCCGGCACCAGATGGATATGGTTGCCGGGCTGCCTGAACGGGCGCGGGTAGTTAAAGGCGTTTTTGGCCGCCGACGTGCTGACGTTGGAGGCTTTGATCAACACCGCGGCCTTACCTATTTCGCCTTGCTGGTACACATCCAGAAACGCCTCGCCCAGCTTCGGCCCCAGCGCTTCCGCCAGCGCGTACAGGTAGCGGGTATTTTCCGCATCAATCAGCGCCTTTTGCCGCAGCGCGGGCGACGCATCCTGATTAATACGCTCCACGATAGCCATATTCTCCTGCAAGACATCCGCCGGCAGCGCTCTGAACCCTAATAACAACGTGATGCTGTCCTGCTGCTGAGCGGTGGAGTTAAAGCGATAGTTGGCGGCTTTCAGCCACCTTAAATCATCCCAGGGTTCGCTCAGATAGGGCGCATTATCCATCACCGTGCGGGTTAGCAGCGGCGCGTTTCCCTGCAACGCTTTTTGCAGATAGCGCTGCACCTTTTGCTGCATGGCGACCACCGGCTTACTGTCGCTGGCTTCGGTCGTCGTTTGCAGAAAAATCATTTGCTGCCGAGTGTCATCCCCCTCAGCGGCTTGCGCTTGCCATACCACCAGCGTGCAGACCACCGTCATGAAAACTATTGATATGAAAACAACAGGTGACATGAAAACAACAGGATACCGCATGCTACCCCCTCATTTTTCTGCTAACAGGAAACGACACAGGTGATGGTGAACAGTGAATGAGCCTGCCCCGCAAGCGCTCAAATATCACCCAACCAGCGTAGAATTAAACGCCACCCCTGCGCGAGAAACCCGCACCGGTTTAACGATACAAAATGTGACGTTACGGCCAGCCTGCGGCGGGTAGAGCCGATACAGCCATGAGCCTGACCAGAACGTGAAAACAGAGGATGACGCGAAAAAAACAGCCAATGTCGATATGACATTGGCTGTTCATCAGGCCCGGCGGAGAGCGGATAAAGGTGTCTTTTATTGCGAAAACGATTATTTGGTTACAGTCTTCGCCGCTTCCACCGCGTCATGCAGGTTTAGGCGTTGCCAGAAATTGGCGTCCACCCCGCCGGCAGACAGCGGATAGCCGTCGGCAATCGCCGTCTTCACCATCAATGCACGGCGCTGGGCGGCGCTCAGCTGCGGCAACGGCCCTTCCAGCAGCACTTCCGCCCCTGCCGGCACCTTGACCGGTTGGGCTTTCACCTTCGCCGACGGCAGGTTGTAGGTCATGGTGTAGCGGTAAAACGATTTCATCGCCGGGTCGGTATACGGGTCGTTTTTACCCTGCGGTTTGGCGCACTCGGCCAGCGTGGTGCCGCAGGCTTTTTCCAGCGCGGCACGCAGCTGGGTTTTGGCATCATTGAACAGCACGCGGTATTTCGGATCGTTCAGGACATGCGCCACGCTGCGCTCGGCCGCCATGCGACCACCGATCACGTCCAGCGGATAATGCACCCCCAGCACCAGACGGGAATAGCCGTAGCTGGCGGCGCGGTCAATCAGCGGGACAAAGCGCTCCGGCAGCATCTGCGCCAGCAGCAGCGCATCGTTATACCCGCCGTTGGTATGGCCGCTAGGGAACGAACCGCCCGACGCCGTGTAACGGGCATTATCCGCCACAACGGCGGTATCCGGCACCAGATGGATGTTGTTGCCCGGCTGTTTGAACGGACGCGGGTAGTTAAAGGCGTTTTTCGCCGCCGACGTGCTGACGTTGGTGGCTTTGATCAACGCCGCGGCCTTACCTATTTCGCCTTTCTGGTACACATCCAGAAACGCCTTGCCCAGCTTCGGCCCCAGCGCCTCCGCCAGCGCATACAGATAGCGGGTATTCTCTGCATCAATCAGCGCCTTCTGGCGCAACGGCAGGGTCGATTCCAGATTGATGCGCTCAACCGTCGCCAGGTTTTTCTGCAACACCGGCGCCGGCAGGGTTCTGAACCCTTCCAGCAGTTTCACGCTGGCCTGCTGTTGATCTTTCGGGTTAAAAACGTAACCGGTCGCTTTCAGCCATTTCATGTCGCCCTGCGGTTCTCCCTGATCCGGCGCTTTGTCCAGCACCGCGCGGGTCAGCTTCGGCGCAGTTCCCAGCAAAGCTTTTTGCAGATATTGCTGCACCTGCTGCTGCATTTCGATGACCGGGGCGCTGTTGCTGGCCTCGGTGGTGGTTTGCAGCAGGCTGACTTGCGGCAGTTGGGAATCGCTTTGGGAAGCGGCCTGCGCCTGGACTGTCGCCAGTGAGCAAGCCACCACCATAAACACGTAAGAATAGCGCATGATATGTCCTTTTTATTGTCACGAATTATCGTCAAGGATAGGAAACCGCATCAGCCTAATCGGCGCAGATGACAGTTCGGTGAAACTTTTTTAATAACAGGCACTTTCATTGCGGATATCGCCAGACCAGTATAGGCACGGGCGGCTCCCGGCGCGAGAGAGCCGTACCGGTTTAGCGATACAAAATGAGTATGGAGAGTTGCCCGGCGGCCGGTTTACGCTGGAAATGACCTTGATATAACCGAGCGGGTGGCGAGGCGCGAAATTACGCTTGACCCAGGCCCACTACTAAAAGGTTATATGATGGATATCTTCGAGTATTTCTGTAATAAATGGCAGGACAAAGGCGCCCAATCACTGGGTAACAAATTCTATAATTCACTGGATTTAAATAACATTTCGCACGGCATCAACGCGCTGGAGGAGATGCGTCGGGATGTCACCATCGCGGAATGCATCAGCATTCTGGCGCCCGAAGCCTGGTTTGCGCTGGATGTACATATCAACCTGCTGAATGAGGTCAGAGTGGGTACGAAACCTCAGGCGACACAATGTGAAGCCTTGGGACAAAAGCTATCAAGGGCAGGCAGTTATCTGTTCGCCTCACAGCCGATAGACACATACAGGAAACTGTATGACCACTTTGATGCTTATCTGAAAGCCGCCACCCCCTCCGCGCGTGAATTATCATCCATTCTCTTTGCGACGCCTGCCGTGACCACAAGCAGTGTCCAGGCGCCAGACCCATACGAAAAGGCTCTGCAATTGATCTCCAGCGACAAACCCGTATTGCTGCCTGCATTTGTGGCCGCCCGTTCGATACTGGCGCTGGAAAGTTTGCCGGTGACAGATCTGTCAAAAGACAAAACCGGCGACTATATCAAGCTTGCACTGGAAAAAGGGTCGGCCTACGTCGCCTCAAAAGGGCTTGGCGCCGTCATCGGGACAGTGAGTCCGTTGACATCCGGCGGCATGGTGCTGGCGCCCTGGATGGCCTTGAGCAGCTTCTCCGGCTACATGGAAAAACAGTCTCGCCTGTACGATATGCTGGAAATCATTACGCCATTGCAAATCACTAACGAAACGGTAAAAGACGGGCTCAAAACGGCCATTCACGACATCGATATCGGCGCCATGAAATCCGCCTTTTCCGTCACGCCTTTCGGGGTGCTGTTTACCGCTTACGATGGGATAAAGAAGTGTGCCGAACTGATTAACTTCAAAGCCAAAGATCACCAGAAGTTGGCTGAGTCGCTGCTGACGCTGGCGAAATCATGGAACGATAAATCCCTCAACCGACTGATGTGCCTGATGTTGCTATCTAACCTGTCCAAAAACATCGGGGACGTGATTACCGTACTCTGTCACCCTGACAGCCATGCCGCCGCCAAAGACGTTGCCGGCTGGCTGGAGCCCTGACCGGCAAGGTCGGCGTAATAACCGGCCTGAATCACCGTCTCCCGCGGCTTACGCTGCCGGGGGAGACGGTCTTGCCTGACGATTATTCGCTCAGGCGTGAGTCGGGTAAGCGTCTTCAATTACGCGAGCGAACGCCTGACACATGGCGTCGTCGCCGTCCTGGTTGTCCGCCAGCACCGCATCGCCGTCCACCACCCGGATACGGGCGTTAAGGTCGAAATCCGCCGCCGGTTGCGGGCGCGCCACGGCGGCGTCGATAGTCGCCTGCGCCTGCCGCCACGCCTCCTCCACCGTCAGGTTGCATTCACGGGCCAGATAATCCGGATTGAACCCTTCGCCGGTCAGGCTGCGCAACGTTTCATCATGGGTCAGGCTGTTGCCGGGCTGCCAGTAATGGCGCATCAGATCCGGTCCGATCGCCGGGTTATCGGTCAGGTAGCCGTCGCGCTGTTGGAAGAAATGCCGCGTTTGCTCCACCGCCATCATCGCCAGCAGATAGCCCTGATACGAACAGGCCGACTCCATCGACAGCAGATGCGGAATCGCCATGGTCGGACGCGGGCTGCCGTTGATGCCGAGAATGCGCAATTCGGTGTCGCGCGCCAGTTGCAAAATCGCCTCGGGGGTACGTTCCGCGTCATCCATGCAGTACAGTTGCCATTCGAAATACGGCACCAGCAGAATATGGCGTTCGTTGAAGGCACGCATCGGCTGACGAGCACGGATATCGGCCTGAATCAGCGCATCGGGGATCGGTTCGCCCTGTGCGTTATGCGCATAGCGTTTTAGCCAGTCGGCATCCTGCAGCAAGCTATCGCAAAACATCGACTGGGTTTCGGCGTAGGCCATCGAGGTCGGCGGAAACTCCTGGGCGAAACAGGGCGCATTCTGGCGGATATTGGCGAAATGCGCCGCATGGCCGCCCTCATGGAACAGCGTGTTGATGCCGTTGGAGCCGCTGCCGACCTGATCCGGCTGCGCCAGACTGGTAAAGTTGATGCGCGCGGGCAACCACTGGCCCTGATCGACAAACGGCGGCACCGGCTGGTGCATGAAGCCGTTTTCATATTTGCCTTTGCGCACCAGCAGGTCGAGTTGCATCTGTGCGCCGCTAAAACCGATATGCAGGCGCTTGAAGCTGTTGACCCAGCGGGACAGCGACGCGGCGAACGGGAAATAAGGATCCAACTGGCGGGTAACATCGCCGGTGCTGGCGTAACGCACATTCCACGGCTGCAACGCCGCTTCGCCTTTTTCCGCCGCCAGTTGACGCAGGCTGCGCAGGTTGGCGTCACGCGTTTGCGCTTCAAAACGGTCCAGAATGGCGAACAGCTGTTCCGGCGTCATCCGCTCGGTTTTGTTCACCTTGTAATCAAAGTAGTTGCGATAGCCCATCTGGCGCGCAAAACGGTTACGCAGGCTGACCTGCGCCGGGAATCCGTGATTGACCAGCCACTGTTCCAGGTCACGCAGCGCCTGCTGCGAACTGCGGCGGCACTCCTCGTTATCATTGGTGGCCTGATTGGTCAGCAGCTCGCCCAGCGAAGCGGAAACCCGCTCGCCCTGCTCATTGAGGTGGGTGGGTTGATGGGTTTTACGGCGGGAAAACAGATCGTTTTCGGCGGCGATTAGCTCATCCATCAGCGCCTGAGCCTGCGGATCTTCAATCACATTGCAGTCAAAAAAGCGGTACCAGCCGCGCAAGCCGTGCAGCAGCGCGTCACGCGCCTCGCTGGCGGGGGCGGCCTCAACGGCGGCGAGGTGTTGCCGCAGTTCGGCCAGCCGGGATGACTGCGAGATAAAACGTTTCCAGGCGCTTTCCGCTTCAGCGAAACGGGCGGAAACGGTTTCGTCGCCGGTTCCCATATAACGCTGCCAGAAAAGATCCTCTTTGGTTTGATGCACCGCCAGATAATCGCGGTTCAGGGCGTCAAAATACGCCTTAGCCTGTTGCATGTGGTTGTTCCTTTCTTATATCCGTCCTACTTCGAGTCGCAGGCGCGTTGGCTTTCCGGCAACCCGAATTATTTTGGGTATATCGTTAATCGTTACGATCAACCCAGTCGTTTTCGTATCGTCGAGACCGCCTGCTCCATCGAGGCCGCCTCGCCGCTGCCGACCAGACAGCACGCCAGTTGCAGGCGAATCGCCTGTGGTATCGGCTGCTCGCCCGCCAGACAGGCCTCCGTCCAGCGGGCGGTGGTGGCGGCATCCTTCGCCGAAGGCAACGTCGCGCTGTCTGCCACGACATCCTGCCGCCATTGCAGGATGTCCCGCTGTTGTTCACGGATAAAATGAATTTCCGGGCAGCGCTGCGGATTAGCGTAAACCTCGCCTTCGGTGCCGTGCATCAACAACGCGCGGCCGTTAATGTCCTGAAAGAACGTGCCGACCCGGCCGACGTACTCCGGATGCGACACGCTTGCCAGCCGCAGCGCCGCCGACTCATCAAACGGCGTAGCCAGTTTGGCCAGCGTATGGGCGCTGTTGCGTACGCCCATACGCCAGCGTAGATCCAACTGACGCTCTATGGCGGGGCACAGCAGCGACACCGGCATAAATACCGGCTCGCCCCGATCGAGGCGCTGCTGTGCTGCCTGCGCGTCGTTCACCGGCGCGATGCCCAGTTCGCGAAAAATCGCCTCGCTGGTGACACGGGTCGGGTCGTTGCTCACGCCATGCACCACCACCGGCAGTCCCAGCCGGTGCAGCAGCAACGCCAGCAATGGCGTCAGGTTGGCCTGTTTGCGGGCGCCGTTATAGCTGGGGATAACCACCGGTATCGGACCGCCGGCCGGCGCGGACAGACGCAACGTCTGTTCGCTCATCGCCTGATAGAAACCGCGCATTTCGGCTTCGGACTCACCCTTGATGCGAAAGGCGATCAGCAGCCCGCCCAGCTCCAGCTCAGGCACCTGATCATTCAGTATCTGACCATACAGCTGATAAGCCGTGTCCTGATCCAGATCGCGCGCATGATTTTTGCCGCGGCCAACCTCTTTAATGATTCGGGTGTAATCCATGATGTGCTCTCATTGGTAAGGCGACGGTTAGACGGTGTCCCATAGACCGGGCGAGCCGATGACGCCCGTCATGGCAGGACAACTATTTGGAAACATAGCATGAATTTGTCACAGGGGAAGCGTGAAATCGCCGTTGCCGCCCCGGAGTCGGAGCGGCAAGAAAACGCGGTCAGCCGTTACAGCTTGCTTTTGATGCGGCTGATGGCCTGGTCGTAGCTGGCGCTGTCTTTCTGCGCTTTAGCCAGTTGATAATGGCGCAGGGCGTCGTCCAGTTGCCCGGCCGCTTCATAGATTCGGGCGATGTTATAGTAGGAGCTGGCGCGCACCGTTGCCGCGTTCGCCCCATCCGCCAGCGCGATCGCTTTACGGTTTGCCCAGATGGCTTCCGCGATGCGATCCAGTTTCTGGTAGGCCAGCCCCAGATTACTGTACGCCTGGCTGAACACCCCATCCTGCTCGATCGCCTGCTGGTAAAACGCAATCGCGCTTTCCAGATCGCCGCGACGATAGGCCTCTTCTCCCTGACGGTTCAGCGCTTTCGCCGCCGCCTGATTGACGTTGACCGCACCGGTCGCGGCCCGGCCGGACAGTTGGCCGCTCACCCCGGCAGCAACGTTATTGGGGTCCTGATAGCCGGTTTGTTTGATGGTGTTGATATCCTCAAAATCACCGTTCGGGTTCAGGCGGAACACCGTCCACAGGTTGCCGACCTGATTGCGCGGCACACTATAGGTTCTGACCAGCGATTGCCCGACGTAGACAAACACTTTCGCCTGACTGTTCGAGAGCGCGGCCTGATCCGGCTGATGAATATGCGTGTAGTCGTGTACCGCATACAGGTAGCTTTCGCCAAAACGCTTTTTCTCGATGGTGATGGTTTCCGGGCCGTAGCTGTCGATGTCATCCACATCCAGATTGGCGTCCGGCCCATTTTTATGTTCGAAGTAAATATGGCTGTTGCCATAGACCAGATGCGAATCGAGGTCGGCTGGGGTAGCGCCCCAGGTCAGCACGATGCGCATCCCGTCCAGATTTTTCATCACCGGGCTGATGGCGTAGGTCAGGCCGTCGCACGGGCACTTGACCACCAGGTTGGAAAACCCCGGTTTTTTGATAATCAGCAAGGCATTCTCATCGGCGGTAAACGCCGGCGACAACTGCGCCTGTCCCTGGGTATTGGTACGCCCCACCGCCGTCTGTGCGCCGTCACGTTGCAGCAACACATCGGCATCGGCGATTTTTTTATCTTTAATGGTGGCGTCAAGCACTTCAATACTGACCGGCGCGGCCGAAGCCTGTGCCAGAAATAGCAGTGCGCCAAGCGCCATGATCTTTTTATTCATCACACATCCTTATCGAATCATCAAACGTCAGACTGTCTTGTACAAGCACCGCTGGCCGCGACGCGACAGGCGGCGCACAGTCTGTCACGCCACGGCCAACAGGCCGTGGCGCCGATATGATAGGGATTTGACGGCCGTTTGTCAGAAAAAACACATGAATAACAGCAGGCTACTTATCATCCGGCATGGCGCGCTGTTCGATGGGAAACACCGGCAAGGCGGCCAGCAACTGGGCGCCGTAGCCCTTGGTCAGTAAGCGACGGTCGTAGATGACGATTTCACCGAAACAGTCATGACTACGAATCAATCGACCAACCTGCTGAATCAGGCTGAATGAGGCGCTCGGCAAGCTCTGCACCACAAACGGGTGACGCTTGAGGCTTTTCAGCCACTCGCCTTCGGTGAGGATCACCGGGCTGTCCACCGGCGGAAAAGCAATCTTGTGGATATGCACCTGCGACAGCAGTTCGCCTTTGAGATCCAGCCCTTCGGCAAAGGATTGCAGGCCGATCAACACGCTGGTCTGGCCCTGTTGCACCCGCTGGCGGTGCAGTTCCACCAGCCGGTAGCGCGGCTGATCGCCCTGCACCAGCAACATCAGCCGCAGGTCGGGCACCTCGGTGAGAAATTGCTGCATCGCCCGCTGGCTGGCGAACAGCATCAACATGCCCTTGTGAACTTCCCGCCGCAGTTCGGCACGGAAAAATCGCGCCATCTCGGCGAGATGTTCAGCTTCGTGCGCGATCAGCGGTTCATGGCGCATGCGCGGGATCACCAGTTTTCCCTGCTCGCGGTGATTGAACGGCGAATCCAGCGCGATGAAGGTATCGCCCTCTTCCTCGTCCAAACCGGACAGCTCTTTCAGGCGGGAAAAACTGTTGAGCGAGCGCAGCGTCGCCGAGGTGACCACCACATGCGACAGATTGCGCCACAGCAACCGGTCCAGTTGGTCGCACACGCGGATACCGGCGCAGTGAAAATACAGATGCAGTTGATTGTCGCGCCGTTCCCGCAGCAGCCATTTCGACACCGGCGCGTTAGAGGATTTCTCCAGCGCCGCCAGCCGCCATAACTTGCCCTGCGCTTCCCAGTAACCACTCAGACGGCTGATGCGCAGCATCGCCTGATGCAGCTTGACCACATCATGCTTGCCGGTTTTTTCCGCCAGGTCGTTGAGCAGGTATTCCGCCAGCCCGCGCAGGCTGTCGGCAAGCTTGAACAGCCGATTGCAGCACTCGCGCATCTCTTCCGGCAATTCCCCCATCGGGAAACGGTAATCGGCGTCCGGCTGGGCCGGCGGCAGAAACAGGCTGCTCAGCCGTTCGAACAGTTGTAACTGCTCCCGTATCTCGCCACAGTGATCGCCCAGCCTGTCGGGCTGCATCAGCCGCGGCGGCGATTTAGGCGGAAACTGCGCCAGGCAGAGCCCCACCTGCTGAATCAGCTGATCCATCTGGTGCTGCACCGCGCTGACCGTCACCTCGCCGGACATCTCCAGCGCGTCGCGCGCCACATCTGGCACGTGATGGCCTTCGTCCAGCACCAGCAGCATGTTTTTCGCCTGCGGCAGCACCGAGTCGCTTTCCATCGCCGCCATCACCAGCGCGTGGTTGGTCACCACCACATCGGCGTCTTCGATTTCCCGGCGGGCGAGAAAGAACGGGCATTCGCGGTAATAATGGCAGTTGCGCCCCAGACAGTTGGCCTTGTCGGTACTGATGCGTTGCCACAGCGCGTCGCCGATCGATTCCTGACAATGGTCGCGCAAGCCGTCCCAGGCATAGCTTTGCAGCGCCTGTTGCAACCGGGCGCTGGTGGTTTGTTCCTCGCGGCTGGACGGCAAGTGGTCATCCATAAACAGCATCAGATCGCCCTGCGCCGACGCATCGGTCGCCATCGCCGCCAGATTGCGCGGGCACACGTACCGCCCGCGACCAAACGCCGCGGTGAATTTCAGTTCAGGAATAAACTGACGCAGCAGCGGCAAATCCTTGTTAAAAATCTGATCCTGCAACGCCACGTTGGCGGTGCTGATCACCAGCGTTTTCAGCTCCGCTCGCCCGACGGCAATGCCGGGTATCAGGTAGGAAAGCGTTTTACCCACGCCGGTCGGCGCTTCAATCACCAGATGACGTTGGTAGTCGCCCGCCAGCGCTTTCGCCACTTCGGCGATCATCTGGCGCTGTGGCGCACGGGAGACAAAATCGGGAATCTGCTGTTGCAGCGCTTTATACCAGTCGCCAATCTGCTGCTTTAACGCGGGGGTAAGGGTCATGCCATCTCACTGTCGTTCAATCTGGCCGGTATTGTCCCACAGACCGGCGGCAACGTCAGCAGCCATAATTGTGACGTTGTCACATTCATCCTGATATTGACGGATAATGCGGTTGGCTTGTATCCGGTGCAGGAGGCTCTATAATCGCCGGAACTTAATCATCACCGGAACGTAACCATTTACCGGCCGGGACGTAACAAAAGGATAACCGGATGAATATCAAAAAACTGGGGGTTGTCAGCCTGTTTGCGCTCTGCGCGTTGGGCGGCATCGGCGGCGTGATGCTGGTGGGTTATATCATTATCGTGCACGGCGGCTGACGCCAAACCGGTCGGATCCGGCCGCCCGTGGCGGCGCAGCCGGTTTTCCTGCCCGGCCCCGGGGAATCATCGCAGGGGCCGTCGTTTATCTACAGCAACGAGTGACATCACCAGACGCTTACAGCAAGGTAAAGCTGCCGGTTTTCACGCGCTGGGAATCCAGCCCGATCATCACTTCAAACTTGCCCGGTTCCGCTACCTGCTGCATCTGCGCGTTGTAGAACATCAGATCCTGCGGCGACAGGGTGAAGGTCAGGGTACGGCTTTCACCCGGCTGCAGCATGACTTTCTGGAAGCCGCGCAGCTCTTTCACCGGGCGGCTTACCGATGCCACCACGTCATGCAGATAAAGCTGCGCCACGGTTTCCCCGGCGCGTTTGCCGGTATTGGTGACCGTGACCGACGCTTTAATGCTGCCGTTACGCTTCATCGTCGGGCTGGAGAATTTCACGTCCGACACGTCAAAGGTGGTGTAACTCAGACCGTAACCGAACGGATACAGCGGCCCGTTAGCCTCGTCAAAATAGTGCGAGGTGTACTTGTTGGGCGCTTGTGCCGAATACGGACGGCCGGTCGGCAGCTGGTTGTAATACATCGGGATTTGCCCCACCGAGCGCGGGAAGGTCATCGGCAGCTTACCGGACGGGTTGTAATCGCCAAACAGCACATCGGCGATGGCGTTGCCCCCTTCGGTACCGCTGAACCAGGTTTCCAGCAGCGCGTCCGCCTGCTGATCTTCACGGCTCAGGTCCAGTGGACGGCCGTTCATCAGCACCAGCACCAGCGGTTTGCCGGTGGCTTTCAGCGCGGCAATCAGCGCCTTTTGCTCCGGCGGAATGGTGATTTTGGCGCGGCTGGACGCTTCGTGCGCCATCCCCTGCGATTCACCCACCACCGCGATCACCACGTCGGATTTCTTCGCCACGTCCACCGCTTCATCAATCATCGCCTGCGGCGCGCGCGGGTCGATTTCCACCGACTGGTCATACTGGTTAAGGAACTGGACCAGACCCGGGTGATTGGTGACATTGGAACCTTTGGCGTAATAAACGCGGGCGTTATACCCCACCGCCTTGCGGATCCCTTCGTATACCGTCACCGCCTGCGCCGGACGACCCGCGGCGGACCAACTGCCGATAATGTCGCGCTTGCTGTCGGCCAGCGGCCCCACCACCGCGATGGCGCCGGATTTTTTCAGCGGCAGGACATCAAGACGGTTTTTCAACAGCACCAGACTGCGGCGCGCCACGTCACGCGCTTCTTCGCGATGCAGGCGGCTTTCGGCATTGGTGTCCACCGGGTCGGAACCGACCGGGCCGAGATGGTTGTACGGGTCCTGGAACAGCCCCATATCGTATTTCATGTTCAGCACCTGGCGGCAGGCATCATCAATGTCCTTCATGCTGACCAGCCCGCGCTTGACCAGATCCGGCAGATAACGCACGAAATACTCGTCGCTCATGCTCATGCCGATACCGGCCTGCACCGCGATGCGCGACGCATCGCTCGGGTCCGCCGCCACGCCGTGCTTGATCAGCTCCTTGATGGCGCCGTGATCGCTGATAGTGATGCCTTTGAAATGCCACTGGTCGCGCAGCACGTCTTTCAGCAACCAGCGGTTGGCGGTCGCCGGCACGCCGTTGATGGAGTTGAGCGACGCCATCACGCCGTAGCTGCCCGCGTCGATCGCCGCTTTGTACGGCGGCATGTAATCCTGGAACATGCGCTGCGGACTCATATCGACGGTGTTGTAGTCACGTCCGCCTTCCGCCGCGCCATACAGCGCATAGTGTTTCACGCTGGTCATCAGCGAATGACGGCCGGTCAGGTCATCGCCCTGAAAGCCTTTCACCATGACGCGGGCGATTTCGCTGGTCAGATAGGTATCTTCGCCAAAACCTTCGGAAACACGGCCCCAGCGCGGATCGCGGGTGATGTCCACCATCGGCGCCCAGGTCATGTTCAGGCCATCTTCGGTCGCTTCATAGGCAGCGATCTTCGCCGACAGCGCCACGGCGCCCATGTCCCAACTGGACGCCAGCCCCAGACCGATCGGGAACACGGTACGCTGGCCGTGCACCACGTCATAAGCAAAGAACAATGGAATCTTCAGGCGGCTGAGCTGCATCACCTGATCCTGCATCACCCGGATGTCCTGCCGGGTGACGGTATTGAAAATCCCGCCCACCTGGCCGTTGCGGATCATTTCGCGAATGGCGTGTTTCGGGTTATCCGGGCCGACGCTGATCAGACGGAGCTGCCCAATCTTTTCATCCAGCGTCATTTTTTTCATTAAGTCGTTAACGAAGGCATCGCGCTGTTGCTGGGCGGAAGCCGCCTCCGGCGCAGTCTGTTGCAGCATAGAACCGGGCGTCTGCGCCCAAAGCGGGCTACAGGCCAGACCGACCGCAAGCGCCAGTGAAGTAAACCATTTCATTATTATTGCGAATTCCTTGTGCAGCTGCCGGTTAGGGAACGACAACCTGCCCGCTGATAGTGACAAGACAAGGCGGCTAATGTGCCACAAAACCGTCAGCGGAAAAATGGATATCGCGTATTTCCCGTTACGGATGTGATGTTGAACAAACACAATAATGACAAAACACGATGATGGCCTTAACGCAATGCTGCGACCGTTGCGAAAAGAAGCGGCACGGCCTGCCTGTAGCGTCAACGGCGAATGCCGCAACCACAGACGCCACGGCTATCTTCTCCATACGGTAAGTTGCAGGTACGGTGACGTGACTACCCACGCTATCCATCAGCCCTGCCCCTGAAGAGCCACGCGTTTCACTGTTCAAATCGCCCAGCACTTCCTGTGGCTCGAATTATTGGGGATAGACTCATCAATGTTATTCATTCCCATTTTCAAATGAAGAATGGTCCCCATCTCATTTCTCTCATGCATAGCAATATATATCGCCTTCTCCATCGAACGAGTTGGAGTTTGTAATAATGCACAGATCATCTGACAATCATCAGTTGAATCAGGCGGCAATAACATCGGTCAACCACGGGATATCCGGGGAAATACAACATACCTGAAAATTGAATTATCACGATTTCAATTGGAAATATACTAAACTATACAACGATCACTTTTAACCCAGATAAATAATTAGCAATCAATAATAATCATCATTTGGAAAATGAAATATTATTCCACATAAACATACAGTTAAAATAATTATCCAGTGTAAAACGCCAGAAATGGCATGATAAATAAAAATACTCCCCTTCTGGTTTCACCCAGTCAATATGCGTCAAGTGGTCTGTCATCGACTGCCCGAGACAGTCGATTGGCTTATATTTGATCTGCCTCATTTATTGATTATTCCGACGGCGTAATCTTGTCTCAACATTATTTTAATAATCGCAAAATTATTCACCTATTTCCCGACAACGCGACCGAAACCGGCCACGTGATTGTCTTTATTTATGATTAATCCTGTTTGTGATTAATCCTGTTTGTGACTAGTCCTATTTGTGACTAGCCCTGTTTTCGAAATTGTCCCTGTTTGCGAATCGTCTCTGGTTGAACATTGCCCTTCGCGCATTATCCCCCGCAAAGGCGCGCCACACCGCGGACGACAGCACACAGTGACATGGGAAGCCCCACATATAACAACGAGTCAACATTGGACGTAGAGAAGCAATACGATGAGCAACGTAAAACACGATATGACGCAGCCGCCGGACCTGAAGGTAACCTCAGGCACCGGTCCGGTACGCAGTAAACATCCGGTCTATCAGGATTCCCTGCCCCCGTGCAATCATGCCTGCCCCGCCGGCGAGAATATCCAGTCCTGGCTGTCGCTGGTGCAGGAACAGCGCTATGAAGAGGCGTGGCAACGCCTGATCGAGAATAACCCCATGCCGGCGATCCACGGCCGCGTGTGTTACCACCCGTGCGAAAGCGCCTGCAACCGCCTGCAGGTCGATCAGTCGGTCAGCATTCATGCCGTCGAACGTTTTCTCGGCGACATGGCGCTGGAACAAGGCTGGACGCCGCGGATTACCGCGCCGGACAGCGGCAAAAAAGTCCTGGTGATCGGCGCCGGCCCGTCCGGTCTGTCCTGCGCCTGGCACCTGCGCCGTCTTGGGCATCAGGTGGAAATCCGCGAGGCCGGGCCGATGGCCGGCGGCATGATGCGCTTTGGCATCCCCGCCTACCGCATGCCGCGCGACGTACTGGATAGTGAAATCCGTAATCTGCTCTCCAGCGGTATTACCCTGACGCTGAACCACAAAGTCGAAGATGTGCTGCAGGAAAAACAGCAAGGCGGTTTCGATGCGGTCTTCATGGCTATCGGCGCCCATCTGGCGAAGAAAACCGATATTCCGGCGCGCGAAGCGGGCAAGATTCTGGATGCGGTCAGCTACCTGTCGGCGGTAGAGCGCGGCGACGCGCCGAAGCTGGGCCGCCGGGTCGCCATCTACGGCGGCGGCAATACCGCGATGGATGCCGCCCGCACCGCCCGCCGCCTGGGCGCCGATGAAGCGATGATTATTTATCGTCGCGATATCGAACACATGCCGGCGCACCGCTTTGAAGCGGAAGAGGCGATGGAGGAAGGGGTCAAAATCAACTGGCTGCGCACCATCCGTAATATCGACAGCACCACCTTCACCGTGGAAGAGATGGCGATCGATGCCAACGGCCGCCCGCAGCCGACCGGACGCGTCGAGACGTTACAGGCCGACAGCCTGATTCTGGCGCTGGGCCAGGATGTGGACACCCGCGTGCTGGAGCGCATTCCCGGCCTGACCATCCGCCCGGACGGTATCATCGATGTCGATGAACACATGATGACCGCGGTAACGGGTATCTTTGCCGGCGGCGATATGGTGCCGTCGGAGCGCACCGTCACCATCGCCACCGGGCACGGCAAAAAAGCGGCGCATCATATCGACGGCTGGCTGAGGCGCCAGCCTTACCATAAACCGGCCAGCGGCCCGGTTCTGGAATATCCCCATCTGCACTTGTGGTTCAATACCGAGGCCAACGCCAGCAGCCAGCCGGCGATCGCCCCCGAACAGCGCGGCGGTTTTGACGAAATCATCGGCGGGCTAAACCGTGAACAGGCCACCTATGAAGCCACCCGCTGCTACTCCTGCGGCAACTGTTTCGAGTGCGACGGCTGCTATGGCGCCTGCCCGGAAAACGCGGTGATCAAACTGGGTAAAGGACTGCACTACCGTTTTGATTACGACAAATGCACCGGCTGCGAAGCCTGCTACCGGCAATGCCCTTGCCATGCGATTGAGATGAATGCCGAGGAGGTGGCGCAATGAACCAGCAAAATGAATTTGTCATGGTGGATGGCAACGAAGCCGCCGCCTGGGTCGCCTATAAAGTCAGCGAAGTGTGCGCCATCTACCCGATCACCCCCAGCTCCACCATGGCGGAACTGGCGGACGAATGGGCCAGCAAGCGCCTGAATAACATCTGGGGCAACGTTCCGGATATCATGGAAATGCAGCATGAAGGCGGCGCCGCCGGCACCGTGCACGGCGCATTGCAGGCCGGCGCGCTCAGCACCACCTTTACCGCCTCGCAGGGGTTAATGCTGATGCTACCGAACATGTACAAGATCGCCGGCGAGCTGACCAGCGCCGTGTTCCATGTCGCAGCGCGTTCGCTGGCGACGCAGGGGCTGTCGATTTTCGGCGACCATCAGGACGTAATGGCGGCACGCACCACCGGTTTCGCCCTGCTCTCCAGCGTTTCGGTACAGCAGGCGCAGGATATGGCGATGATCGCCCACAGCGCGACGCTGGAAGCGCGGGTGCCGTTCCTGCATTTCTTCGACGGCTTCCGTACCTCGCACGAGGTTAACAAAATCAGCAAGCTGAGCGATGCGCAGATTCGCGCCATGATCGATGACGATCGGGTGCGGGCCCACCGCGAGCGCGCGCTCAACCCGGATAAACCGGTGATGCGCGGCACGGCGCAGAATCCGGACACCTACTTTCAGGGGCGCGAGAGCGTCAACCGCTTCTACGACAGCGTGCCGGGTATCGTCGAACGTCACATGGTGCGTTTCGCCGAGCTGACCGGCCGCCATTACGGGCTGGTGGACTATCACGGCGCGGCGGACGCCCGTCACGTGGTGGTGGTGATGGGTTCCGCGTCGGCCACCCTGTGCCAGGCCGCGGATCGGCTTAACCGCGAGGGCGGCCGTTACGGCGTACTGACCATTCATCTGTACCGGCCGTTCCCGATGGACGCGCTGCTAAAAGCGCTACCGGCCAGCGCCGAGGTGGTCACGGTGCTGGATCGCACCAAAGAGCCGGGCGCGCAAGGCGAGCCGCTGTATCAGGACGTACTGGCCGCGCTGGTGCATAGTCTGCAACAGGGCCAGCGCCCGTCGCTGCCGTGTCTGAGCGGCGGGCGTTACGGCCTGTCGTCGAAAGAATTCACCCCGGCGATGGCGCGTGCGGTATTCGAGCAGCAACAGTCAGCGCAGGCGAAACCGACATTCACCATCGGCATCCATGATGATGTGACCGGCCTGAGCCTGCCGTGGGACGAAAGCTGGAAACCGGAGCCGGACGAACAGATCCGCGCGCTGTTTTTCGGCCTCGGCGCCGATGGCACCGTCGGCGCCAACAAGAACAGCATCAAGATCATCGGCGAACAGCCGGAATTCTACGCGCAGGGCTATTTCGTCTATGACTCGAAGAAATCCGGCTCGCGCACCACGTCGCACCTGCGTTTCGGCCCGACGCCCATCGATTCGCCTTACCTGATCGGCACCGCCAACTTCATCGGCTGCCATCAGTTCAACTTCGTCTATACCGTCGACATTTTGAGCTATGCGCTGCCCGGCGCCACCTTCCTGCTCAACAGCCCCTACCCGGCGGACAGCATCTGGTCTTATCTGCCGCGTGAGATGCAGCAAACCATTCAGCAGAAACAGCTCACACTCTACGTCATCGACGCCGCCTCGGTGGCGCACGACGTCGGCATGGGCAACCGCATCAACACCATCATGCAAACCTGTTTCTTCGCGCTCTCCGGCGTGATGCCCAAAGAGAAGGCCATCGAGCTTATCAAGAGCAGCATCCGCAAAACCTACGGCAAGAAAGGCGACGACGTGGTGCAGAAAAACTTCCGCGCGGTGGATGAGACGCTGGCGCACCTGCATCAGGTTACGGTGCCGCAGGGCGACGCCCCATCGCTCGATCAGGGCTGGACGCTGTCGGAACAGGCGCCGCGCTTTGTGCGCGAAGTGACCGCGGAGATGATGCTGGACCGCGGCGACCGTATCCCGGTGTCCATGCTGCCGGTGGACGGCACCTACCCCACCGGCACCACGCGCTGGGAAAAACGCAATATCGCGCTGGAGATCCCGCAGTGGCGCGACGACCTGTGTATCCAGTGCGGCAACTGTTCGTTCGTCTGCCCACATGCGGCCATTCGCGCCAAGTTCTACCATCAGGACCAGCTTGATGACGCGCCGGACGGATTCCGCTCCGCGCCGATCAGCGCCCGCGGCTTTCCGGAAACCCGCTACACCCTGCAAGTGTATCCGGAAGACTGCACCGGCTGCGGATTGTGCGTCGAAGCCTGCCCGGTACGGCATCACGAAGGGGAAACCGAGGTCCGCGCCGTCAACATGGTGGACAAACTGCCGGTGCTGGCGCAGGAAAAAGCCGCGCTGGGCTGGTTCGAACAACTGCCCTGGCCGGACCGCGCCGCGGTGGATTTCTCCACCATTCGCGGCGTGCAGTTCCTTGAGCCGCTGTTTGAGTTCTCCGGCGCCTGCAGCGGCTGCGGCGAAACCCCGTACCTCAAAACGCTGACCCAACTGTTCGGCGAACGCATGATGGTGGCTAACGCCACCGGCTGTTCCTCCATCTATGGCGGCAACCTGCCCACCACGCCGTGGGCGCACAATCAGGAAGGGCGCGGCCCGGCCTGGTCCAACTCGCTGTTTGAAGACAACGCCGAGTTCGGTCTTGGCTTCCGGCTGGCGGCCGACAAACATATGGAGATAGCGAAAGCGCAGTTGCTGGAATCAGCGTCGCTGATTGGCGCCGATCTGGTTGACGATATTATCCGCGCGCCGCAGCAGACGGAGAGCCAAATCGTCGCGCAGCGCCGCCGCCTCGAACAGGCGCGCGCCAAACTGGCGGAGCAGCAGACTCCCGCAGCGGAATCGCTGTTAAGCCTGATCGACCATCTGGTGCGCCGCTCGGTGTGGATCATCGGTGGGGACGGCTGGGCCTACGATATCGGCTCCTCCGGGTTGGATCATGTGCTGGCGTCCGGACGCAACGTCAACGTACTGGTGATGGATACCGAAGTCTACTCCAACACCGGCGGGCAGATGTCCAAATCCACGCCGCTTGGCGCGATGGCCAAATTTGCCGCCGGCGGCAAGACCATGGCGAAGAAGGACGTGGCGTTGCAGGCCATCGCCTATGGCGACGTCTATGTAGCGCGCATCGCGTTCGGCGCCAATCCGCAACAAACGCTGGAAGTACTGCGCGAGGCCGAAGCCTACCCCGGGCCGTCGCTGATCATCGCCTACAGCCACTGTATTGCCCACGGCATCGATATGCGTCAGGGGTTGATGCAGCAGAAACGGGCGGTGCAGGCCGGTCACTGGCCGCTGATCCGCTACAACCCGGTGCTGCGCGAACAGCACACCAACCCGTTCCAGCTCGACAGCCTGCGGCCAACCCTGCCGTTGTCTGAGTACCGCAAGCACGAGACGCGCTTTAAGGCGCTGATGCGTGCGCACCCGGAAGACGCGGAACGGATGATGGCGACGGCGCAACGGGTGGCGCGGCAGAAATGGGCCAACTACGAGACTATGGCTCGCCGGGACGAAACCGCCTTCCCGGATACCCACTAGGCGAAAAAAACCGGCGCACAGCGCCGGTGAGGCTGTTGACAAACAGCCATGTTGTCTTGTGAATGCTGAATTTGTCCGTTCAGTGAATAGTTTCGTGCGGGATAAACGGTGTCATTTCTTTGCGGCTTCGTCGCACGCACGACAAGGCGAGGTTCAAACGCCACCTCCCCTTGACCACTGGCTGGGGGCTAAACTGTGCCGCTGACGCGGTTCCTTCGGCGTTTGCCTTCGCTGTTCGGGCCACCCGTGACGCGTTCCAGACGCGACACGGGCTTTCGCGACGTCCTGTCGCTCACCCGGCGAAGTCACCCACCTCAGCACAGTTTTTGACGCCAGAAAAATGCTTCATCCTGTACTTAAGGACTTTGTCAGCAGTCTGACCGGCGCACAGCGCCGGTTTTGATTTTTCAGCGCACCGAGCGCCGGGGCGAAGGCCTCAGGAAGCGGTGGCGCTCAGTGCCTTGTCCAGCGCGCCGACCAGCCAGTCGATGTCGTGCTCCTGAAACGCCAGCGTCGGACGTAGTTTCAGCACGTTGCCGTGCGGGCCGGCCACCGATGTCAGCACCCGCTGTTCACGCAGCTGTTCGATCACGTTCAGCGCCCGCGTTTTATCCGGCGTCTTGCTGTCGCGATCGCTGACCAGTTCGAAACCGATAAACAGCCCGGCGCCGCGGACATCGCCGACGCTGGCATGGCGATCCGCCAATCCGGCCAGTTCCTTCAGCAGCCGTGCGCCTACCACCTTGCTGTGCTCCTGCAATTTCTCTTCACGGATCACCTTCAGCACCGCCTGCGCCGCCGCCATCGATACCGGGTTGCCGCCGAAGGTGTTGAAATAGGGAATTTCGTCGCTAAACGCCGCCAGCACGTCGGGTTTCGCCAGCAGCGCCGATACCGGAATACCGTTGCCCATCGGTTTACCCATAGTGATGATGTCCGGCACGATGTCGTGACGGGCAAAGCCCCAGAAGGCGTCGCCGGTGCGGGCAAAGCCCGGCTGCACTTCGTCGGCGATGAAGATGCCGCCGTTGGCGTGCACCACATCGATAGCCGCTTGCAAGTAACCGGCCGGCCCCGGCAACACGCCATCGGAGGAGAAAATCGAATCGGCGAGGAAACCGGCGAATTTGATGCCGTGAGCGGCCATGTCATCGATCTGCTTCTGGATTTCATTGGCGAACCAGACGCCCAGATCCGGCGCGTCCACGCGGTAACGGTCCGGCGCCGGCACCAGCCGGGTGGTCGCGGCAATCGGCTGACCGCTGCCCAGCGCCGGCGACGCGCCGGAGGTCAGCTCGCTGGTGCCGTGATACGCCTCGCGGGTGACGATAATCCCGGTGCCGCCGCTGTAGGCGCGCGCCACCCGAATCGCCAAATCGTTGGCTTCGGAACCGGTACACATGTACATCGCTTTGGTGATCGCCTGCGGCACCAGCGTCAGCAGGTCCTCGGTGTAATCAAGAATGCGATCGTGCAGGTAGCGGGTGTGGGTGTTGAGCTGACACATCTGCGCGTGCACCGCCTCAATCACCGCCGGGTGGCAATGACCGATGCTGGCGACGTTGTTGTACACGTCCAGATACTGATTGCCTGCCGCGTCCCACAGATATTGCTTCCCGCCGCGCACCAGATGCACCGGGTTGCGGTAGAACAGCCGGTAAGAATCGCCCAGCACTCTGCCGCGTTTTTCCGTCAGCGTGCGGATGTCGTCTGTCAGTGCCGCCGCATGTTCCGCACGGAAGCTGTTGGTATCCATGATGGTTGAACGTGTCGCCATGATGACTCCAGATGAAAGTAATGTACCCAACGCGTAATGGCCGCCGGCTCTCCGGCGCCGCTTGATGAACATACCCTACACCAAAAGCAACAAAATGCACAAATACAAAAATACGCACTATTTTACGGCGTGAAATTCACCAAAAAAGTGCATCGGCGCAGCAGACCACACGCCAACCCACTGCGTTACCGCTCAATAAAAATAAATTTAAAAAACAAACAAATAACTCAAAATCGTTCGATACCACCTGTTTCCCCACGCTCAATTGCCAAAATCTGCACACCTGTTATGCTGAAAAGCACAGATTTACACAAACCGACTTATTATCTGTCGAACCTGATCGTCCGCCGCCTTGCCGTTATAATGGCGGCGACCGACACCTGACCGAGAGAATGCCCGCTGATGCTTGAAGAAACCCGCCTGCACCGTATCCGCCTGCTGCTGTCGTCCCTTAACCGGGTCACTACCGACCACATCATTCAGCATCTGGGGGTGTCGCGGGAAACCGTGCGGCGTGATGTCCTTAAACTGGAAGCACAGGGCGTGCTGCGCCGGGTGCACGGCGGGATCGTCGCGACCGGCGCCGAACCGGAACCGCCGCTGTCGGTGCGCAACACGGTGCGGGAACAGGAAAAGCTGGCGATTGCCCGGCTGGCGGTTCAGCAATTAAAGGCCGGTCAGACGCTATTTATCGACGCCGGCAGCACCACCACCCTGCTGGCCGGCGAGCTGCTCCCTCTTCCGGGCATGACCATCATCACCAACAGCCTGAATGTGGCGTTGAAACTCACCGCCGGCGACGCTGACGAGCGCTTGCCGCACGACGTGATTCTGCTCGGCGGGCACATGGGCGCGTCCGCACAGGCCACCAGCGGCGCGCTGACGGTAACGGAAATCCAGCGCTACCGCGCCGATATCGCGCTGTTGTCGCCGGTCGGCATCGCCAGTCAGTCCGGCGCCAGCAGCTTCTCCCATCATGAAGCGGCGATTGCGGGGGCGATGGCGCGCTGCGCCAGACAGCGCATCATGCTGGCGGACCACAGCAAGGTAGGCGTGACCAGCCGCATCCTCTATGCCGCCCCCACCGACATCGACATGCTGATTACCGACGGCGCCAGCGTCCACAATGCCGATTACCCGGCGTTGCAGTCGGCGTGCGGACAGGTGCTGCTGGCCTGAGACGGTTTTCCCGCCAATCAGGCGGTGCCATGCCGCTGATTTCATGGTAAATCTAGACGATATGGTTCACCGCCTTATCTCTCCACGGAGGAAAACATGTATCAGTTGCACATCGCCAACAAAAACTATTCATCCTGGTCGTTGCGTCCCTGGATCCTGCTGAAAGCGCTGGATATCCCGTTTGAAGAGGTGCTGACTCCGTTTGCGACCGGCCCGGTTCAGACGGCTTTCAAAGCCTTCTCGCCGACCGGCAAAGTGCCTTGCCTGACGGATGGCGATATCACCGTCTGGGATTCGCTGGCTATCACCGAGTATCTGGCGGAAAACCACCCGTCGGTCTGGCCGCAGGATAACGCCGCCCGCGCCTGGGCGAGAAGCGCCGCGGCGGAAATGCATTCCGGCTTCGGCGCGCTGCGCAACCAGTGTTCGATGAGCTGCGGCATACGTGTGAAGCTGCACGCCATCACCCCGGCGTTGCAAAACGATGTCGCCAGGCTAAATCAGTTGTGGCAGGAAGGCATACAGCGGTTTGGCGGGCCGTTTCTGGCGGGCGCGCAGTTCAGCGCGGTAGACGCGTTTTTCGCTCCGGTGGTGTTCCGGGCACAGACCTATGGCCTGACACTGACCGGCGAGGCTGAACGTTACGCGCAACACCTGCTGGCACAGCCGGCGATGCAGTTATGGTATCAGCAGGCGCTGGCGGAAACCTGGCGCGAAGCGAGTCATGAAGAAGACGTCGCGGAATGGGGTCAGATCGTGCAGGACTGGCGGGCGGCGCCGTAACGCCGCCCTATCCTGTCGGTTATTCGTCCACGGCGGCCGTCACGTCGGCGCCGTGCGGCTGGCGTGACGCCAGCGATTTCTGTTTCTTGTAGCTCAGCGCCGCTTCCGGCACCGGGCTGACCTTGCCGGTTTCCAGCCAGTTACGCAGGCGGTTGGCATCGGCGAAGTGGGTGAACTTGCCAAATGCATCCAGCACCACCAGCGACACCGGCCGCCCGTTGATCACCGTACGCATCACCAGACAATGACCGGCCTGATTGGTAAAGCCAGTCTTGGTCAGCTGGATGTTCCAGTCCTGACGATAGATCAGATGGTTGGTGTTGCGAAACGGCAGGCTGTAGGACGGCTGGGTAAAGACCGCTGTTTTTTCATGCGTGGTGCTGAGCTGGCTCAACAGCGGATACTGTTTGGAAGCGATCAGCAGTTTGGTCAGGTCGCGGGCGGTGGAGACATTGCTGGTCGACAGCCCGGTCGGTTCCACATAGCGGGTATGCGTCATGCCCAGCGCTTTCGCTTTGGCGTTCATCGCGGCGATAAACGCCTGATAGCCGCCGCGATAGTGGTGCGCCAGGCTGGCCGCCGCGCGGTTTTCCGACGACATCAACGCCAGCAACAGCATGTCGTGGCGACTGATTTCGCTGCCCAGACGCACGCGGGAATACACCCCTTTCATCTCTTTGGTCTGGCTGATATCAACGGAAATGCGTTCGTCCAGCGGCTGATTGGCATCCAGCACCACCATGGCGGTCATCAGTTTGGTGACCGAGGCAATCGGCACCACCACATCCGGATTGGTGGAATAGAGCACCTCGTTATTACGTAAATCCACCACCATCGCGCTGCCGGAAGCAATCTCCTGGCGGGATGTGACATGTTGTGTCGCGGGCGTTTTGGCGACGGCCTGCGGCGCAAACCAGACAGGCGCGGAAAGCAACAGCAGGCTTACAGCGGAAAGCCGAAATTTTTTATTCATTATTCAATAGCTTAAACAGTGTACTGTTAACTGAAAAAAGAGAACGACGCATTATAATGCGCCCCAGGAAAGCGTGCACTCCGCCGGCCGAAAAAGCTTTGTGACAAAGTTTGACAGCCGCGCCGCCTGCCCGTCGGCGGTTGTCATCCGCTTAATGATAACGGATACTGGCCGCGCGTATCGCCCCGGCGGTCAGACCGGGCGACGCCTCGACGACAATCCAGACCATCGACGACCAAAAAAGGATGAGACCGTGTCCGACAAGGAACAGACTACGGGCCTTCAGCGCCCGGTGCTGACACTGCCCAATCAGGCCGACAAACTGTTGCTGCACTCCTGCTGCGCGCCCTGCTCCGGCGAAGTGATGGAAGCCATCACCGCTTCCGGCATCGATTACACCATCTTCTTTTATAACCCGAACATTCACCCGCAGCGCGAATATCTGATCCGCAAGGAAGAAAATATCCGTTTTGCCGAAAAGCATGGCGTCCCTTTTGTCGACGCGGATTACGACAGCGACAACTGGTTCGAGCGCGCCAAAGGCATGGAATGGGAGCCGGAACGCGGCGTTCGCTGCACCATGTGCTTCGATATGCGTTTTGAGCGCACCGCGCTGTACGCCCATGAACACGGCTTTTCGGTTATTTCCAGCTCGCTGGGCATTTCCCGCTGGAAGAACATGCAACAGATCAATCAGTGCGGCATCACCGCCGCCGGCCGCTATCCCGGCATGACGTACTGGGACTATAACTGGCGTAAAGGCGGCGGTTCGGCGCGCATGATTGAAATCAGCAAGCGGGAACACTTCTACCAACAGGAGTACTGCGGTTGCATCTACTCGCTGCGCGATTCCAACAAACACCGTAAGGCGCAGGGCCGCGATATTATCCGCATCGGCAAACTCTATTACGGCGACGACGCCCCGTCCGATAGCTAATCCGCGATTCCGCGATCGGCTCAGTTCGCCCGGCAGCACCGGGCGTTCCGGTTATATTTCGCTATGGCTATCTTAATTACGCCCCGCTATAGCGCCTAGTACCCCAGCAACTGCCGATAGGAGCGGGTTTCGATGCTGCTCATCTGCAACCCCAGCCGCAAGGCGCAATCCTGACAATGCTCGCCCAGAATATCCAGCTCCGCCTCTTCCTCCGTCATGCAGGAGATTTCCACGAAATGCCCCAGCGACTCGATATAATCCAGCGTGATATGGAACCGGTCGAGAAAATAGATGCTGCGGGTTTTATTCACTTCGAAAATCGGCAGGAACCCCAGCGTTCTCAGCATACTGTCCGTCATGTCGCACGACTCGACGTTGACGGCCTCGCAGCGTCCGGTACGCGGCCCTTTTACAATCCAGAGCTTAATTCCCGAGGGTGCCATACGGCGCAATAACATGCTGATATTCTGGTTCCCCAGCTTCTTTTCCGCTGAATCATAATAAATATCGTTTTCCTTATTTTCGAAGACAAACGACTCAGGATGGTGGCTGAATAAATTTTCACGAAAAGCGCTAATATCCTGAATACGAAATTTCAATTCAACTTCATATTTCCCTCTGAAATGCTCGTGCACGTTCTTTCTCCGCTTATCGGTTCTCTCTGACGCGTCTCATTATGGGATGAATACGGGCAGGGACGGGCGTCCAGACAACGTTACCTTTGTCATCAGACAATATTATTATCATGCTAATTTTTTATTCGGGCTGTCGTCGCTGCACAGCGAATCATTGCAGCCTACCGCTGCACGCAAACCGGGACTCGCCCCGGATAGCGGCAAGCGGGCTGCGCCAGCCGGCAATCTTATCGGCACGTTTTGCTGAAATGAGAACCATAAACACAAGCACAGTGCGCGCGCACCATGCTAAAAAAGAGAACGGATTAAACTGACGCCCCATTATTCCTTACCAGAAAACAAATCCCTCATTTTTCATCATGATTGATTTGCAAAAGAAATCTCACTCAGTCAATGCCAACCAGTCCGGTTTTACCGGAATTCATCATGCTGAATTCCGATTACTGGATTTTCGCGCTACCTCGAATTGACCGCAATACGGAACACGGTGTTTTACACCAATAGCCGCTATTTCATCGTGTCATTATTACAAAACGGTTTTTTCGCTAATCATGTATAGATACGAAAGCGTAATAATTCAATCCGCCAGCTCGCGTTTTGCCGATTAAACAGACACATTGTTGTAAATTTTCTTTTCACGAATAAATCGTCACCGCCACGCAGTGGTCTGCCGACAACGCGCCCGCCGTCTTTCCGATCGGATGCGCATGCTCAAACTACGACGACCCTGACCTCGCAACGCAGTATCCGCTCACCCGATGGCGTCGATAACCCGCGCAATATCGGCCGAGGTAGTCAGCGCGCGAATCCGACTGAATAGCTCGCTCGCCTCGTCGTACTCCTTGCGCAGGTAGCCCAGCCACTGCTTGATGCGCGCCACGTGATACAGGCCGGTGTCGCCCTGCTTTTCCAGCCGCACGTATTTCTGCAACAGTTGCACCACCTCCGGCCACGGCATGCGCGCCTCGCGGTATTTGATCACCCGGCTCAGGTTGGGCACATTGAGCGCGCCGCGGCCAATCATTACCGCGTCGCAGCCGGTGGCGGCCATGCAGTCCTGCGCGCTTTGCCAGTCCCAGATTTCGCCGTTGGCGATCACCGGAATACGCAGACGCCGACGGATCTCGCCAATCGCCGCCCAGTTGATGCGCTCCGCCCGGTAGCCGTCCTCCTTGGTGCGGCCGTGCACCACCAGCTCGCTGGCCCCCGCCTGCTGCACCGCATCGGCAATCTCAAACTGGCGCTCGCCGGAATCCCAGCCCAGCCGCACTTTCACCGTCACCGGCAACGAGGACGGCACCGCCTCGCGCATCGCTTTGGCGGCCCGGTAGATCAAATCGGGGTCTTTAAGCAACGTGGCGCCGCCGCCGCTGCCGTTGACCATTTTCGACGGACAGCCGCAGTTAAGATCAACGCCCCAGGAGCCCAGTTCCACCGCCCGGACAGCGTTTTCCGCCAGCCATTGCGGATACTGGCCAAGCAATTGCACCCGCACCCGCGTGCCGGACGGCGTACGGCTGCCGTGGCGTAATTCCGGGCACAGGCGATAGAACGCTTTTACCGGCAAACGGCTATCCACCACCCGCAAAAACTCGGTGATGCACAGATCGTAATCATTCACTTCGGTGAGCAATTCCCGCACCAGGGAATCCAACACCCCTTCCATCGGGGCCAGCAAAACGCGCATAACTCGACTCATCATAAAAAAGGCAGGCAATGGTACTGTCGGCGGGAGAAGCTGTCGATGAGAGAAACTGTCGATGAGGAAACACCGCAATGGAGACAAGCGCAAGAACCAGCGGGAAAGTCTCGGCTTTCCCGCTACGGCGTGAGATTACTGCCGGATATCCACCTGGTAGAAAATGTGCTTGCCGAACGGATCGATTTCATACCCGGTCACCGCATTGCGCACCGGTTCAAAGATAGTCGAATGAGCGATCATCACCGCCGGCGCCTGTTCATGCATCACGAACTGCGCCTGTCGATATAATTCCACGCGTTTCTGGTGATCCTGCTCGGCACGTGCGTCGGTAATCAGCTTATCAAACGGCGGGTAACACCATTTGGACGAATTGGAGCCGCCATTGGCGGAAGTACAGGTAAACAGCGGGCCGAAGAAATTGTCCGGATCGCCGGTGGCGGTGGTCCAGCCCATCAGAGCCGCCTGATGCTCGCCGCTCTTCACCCGTTTGAGGTATTCGCCCCACTCGTAACTGACGATATTCGCTTTCACCCCCACCTTCGCCCAGTCGGCCTGAATCATCTCCGCCATACGACGCGCATTGGGGTTATACGGCCGCTGCACCGGCATCGCCCACAGATCGATAGCGGTCCCTTCCGCCAGCCCGGCTTCTTTCAGCAGCGCTCTGGCTTTTTCCGGATCGTACTCATAGTCCTTCAGGTCGGCTGCCGCGCTCCATACGCCGGGCGGCAGCAGATTTTTGGCGGCGGTGCCGGTGCCCTGAAACACCGCCTCGATAATCGCCGGTTTGTTGATCGCCATCGTCAGCGCCTGGCGCACCTTGAGGTTATCCAGGGGCGCTTTGCGGGTGTTGAAGGCCAGAAAACCGATATTCAACCCGGCTTTCTGCATCAGGGTGATGTCCTTGTTGCTCTTCATGTCCGCCAGTTCCGCCGGATTGGGAAACGGCATCACCTGACACTCGTTCTTGCGCAGCTTGGCGTAACGCACCGAGGCGTCCGGCGTGATGCTGAACACCAGCCGGTCCAGTTTGGCTTTGCCCTGCCAGTAGTCTGGAAATGCCTGATACAGGATGCGGGAATCTTTCTGGTACTGCGCCAGCTGGAACGGGCCGGTGCCGACAGGCTCCAGATCCACTTTCTCCGGCGTCCCGGCCTTCAGCATCTGGTCGGCGTATTCAGCGGACAGGATCGAGGCGAAATACCAGGCCAGATCGGCCAGAAACGGCGCTTCCGCATGGCTTAGGGTAAAGCGCACCCTGTAGTCATCCACCCGATCGATGGCGGTAATCAGGCTGCGGAACGACAGGCTCTCAAAATTGGCATAGGTGCCGCCGGACACCTTGTGATACGGGTGATTAGGGTCGCGCTGGCGTTGAAAAGAGAAAATCACGTCATCGGCGTTGAAATCACGACTCGGGGTAAACTGCGCGTTGCGATGAAACTTCACCCCCTTGCGCAGATAAAACGTATATTGCGTGCCATCCGGACTGATGTCCCAGCTTTCCGCCAGGCTCGGCACCAGTTCGGTGGTGCCGACCTTGAAATCCACCAGCCGGTTGTAGATCGGCACCGCGCTGGCATCCACGCTGGTGCCGGAGGTATACAGCTGCGGGTTAAAGTTTTCCGGCGATCCTTCTGAACAGTACACCAGCGTTTTGGCGCACGCCGCCTGAGCGGCCGCCAGCGTCAGCGCCGCCAGCGCAACGCGCGTTATTACGTTTTTCATCCCCATCCTCGCTTTTTATTGACTTCCGGGCGGCTCGCTGAGTACAACGAAGCCTTTGATTATTGTTGAATAACGATACCTAATCTTTCGAATGGTTTACCAATAAGGATCCGCTATGAGCCATAACCAGGCGCGTCAGTTGACCGACCGTTTCTACCGCTATCTGGCGGTCACCAGCCAAAGCGACGCCGCCGCGGCCACGTTGCCGAGCACGCCGGGCCAGATGACGATGGCCCGCCTGCTGGCGGAAGAGCTGCGCGCGCTGGGGCTAAGTCAGGTGGAAATCGACGAGCACGCCACCGTTACCGCCGTGAAACCGGGCAACACGCCGTCCGCGCCGCGCATCGGCTTTATCACCCATATCGACACCGTGGATGTCGGCCTGTCGCCGGACATTCATCCGCAAATCCTGCGCTTTACCGGCGAAGACCTGTGTCTCAATCCGGCGCAGGACATCTGGCTGCGGGTCAGCGAACATCCGGAAATCCTGCCCTATCGCGATCAGGAGATTATTTTCAGCGACGGCACCAGCGTGCTGGGCGCGGACAACAAAGCCGCCGTCACCGTGGTGATGACGTTGCTGGAAAACCTGCGCGACGATCAGCCGCACGGCGATATCGTGGTGGCGTTCGTGCCGGATGAGGAAATCGGGCTAAGAGGCGCCAAGGCGCTGGATCTGGCGCGTTTCGACGTCGATTTCGCCTACACCATCGACTGCTGTGAACTGGGCGAAGTGGTGTACGAGAACTTTAACGCCGCCGCGGCGGAAATCCGCTTTACCGGCGTGACTGCGCACCCGATGTCGGCCAAAGGCGTGCTGGTCAACCCGATTCTGATGGCGCACGACTTCATCAGCCGGTTTGACCGCCGGCACACGCCGGAGCACACCGAAGGCCGCGAAGGCTACGTCTGGTTCAACGATATTCATGCCAACGCCAATGAGGCGGTGCTGAAAGCCTCGATTCGCGATTTCGATCTGGCAGGATTCGAGCAGCGCAAACAACAGATTCGCGACGTCACAGCGCAGATTGCCGCCCACTATCCTACCGGCCAGGTCCGTTGCGCCATCGCCGATATCTACAGCAACATCAGCAACGCGCTGGGAGACGACCGGCGGGCGCTGGACTTGTTGTTCGCCGCCATGAACACGCTGTCGATTACACCGAAGGTGATTCCGATGCGCGGCGGCACCGACGGCGCGGCGCTGTCGGCCAAAGGCATTCTGACGCCGAACTTTTTTACCGGCGCGCACAACTTCCATTCACGCTTTGAGTTTCTGCCGGTGCCGTCGTTCGTCAAATCCTATCAGGTGGCGTTGACGCTGTGCCTGCTGGCGGCGCAGCAGCCTTCAGCCTGAACATTGCTGGCGTAGCGCCGAGGGCGTGATGCCGTATTCGGCGCGAAAACGCTGGCTGAAATGACTGGCGGAGCTGAACCCGCAGGCCAGCGCGATATCGGTGATGGAGCGGCTGCTGTGGCGCAGCCACTGCTCCGCCTGCGCCAGCCGCCGCTTCATCACATACTGATGCGGCGCCACGCCTTCACTCTGGCGGAACATGCGGGAGAAATGAAACTCGCTAAGATCGGCTTCCGCCGCCAGTTCGGCCAGCGTCAGCGCCTCCCCCAGCCCGGCGTCAATCCGCGCTTTTACCCGCCGCAACACCGCCGGAGCCAGCCCGCCGCGGCTGTTCGGCGCCTGCCACTGCAACTGGCTGTACTGACGCAGCATATGCAACATCACCATCGTAGACGCGGAACTCAGCATCATCTGGCTGGCCGGATCGCGCCAGTTGCCGGTCAGCAGAAAATGGCGATACAGCGCCTCCAGCGCCGGGTCGGCGATAAAAATGCGCTCATCAAGACGGATCGACGCCGGGCTGCGGTCCCAGGTTTGCTCCGCCAACTGGCGCAAGTGCTGATCGGTACAGTAAAAGTGGGCGAAACGCAGGCTGCCGCGAATATCCCAGGTGGACTGGCTCTCTTTCGGCATCAGACAAAAACGCCCCGGCGCGCCGCCGTTGAACCAACCATCCGGACGCTTGTGGTAGCTTTCGTAGCCGTCCTGCACGTACATGCTGAAGATGTGGTGATGGGTGTTTTCCAGCGTGACCCGATCGTGGCTGTTCTGCCAGATCGCCAGTTGCACCTCGTTGGCAAGCGTGACCGTTTCCTGCAACCGGGTTTTGTATTGGCGCTGGAGCACCTCGAAAGCCTCGTATTGGTTCATGCCTACCGTCCTGTAAACCTATTAACTTGCAAACCTCTCGCCCTGTAATAAAAAGTACTACCTCAGGCAACAGATTAAAACAAGCGCCCGCCATTAGGAATGGCTCTCTCCGGGCCTATCAGCACCACGCGGTCTTTTTCATCCGGAAAACCCAGCGTCAGCACCTCCGAGATAAAAGGCCCGATACGACGCGGCGACAGGTTGACGACGCACGCCACCTGTCGGCCGATAAGATCATCGGGCGCATACAGGTCGGTTATCTGGGCGCTCGACCGTTTGCAGCCGATTTCCGGGCCAAGATCGATATCCAGTTTCCAGGCAGGCTTGCGCGCTTGTGGAAACGGCTCGACACGGACAATCGTCCCCACGCGGATGTCGACATCAAGAAATTGTTCAATGGTAATGGCGGCGTTCAACTGGTCACCTCAAGATTTTTATTTAAAACAGGATGATGGCTCGTGTCAGAGCAGCGCGTTTAAGCCGGTCTCGTTGCTCTGATGTACCGGTTTCCGGTGTGCCGCGACACAGGACATCACGCTGCAAACCACCAGCGTGAAGGCGGCGGCCTCCAGCCAGGTGGGCAGACGCTGCTCCCACAGGAAGCCGTAAATCAGCGCGAACAGGGTTTCGAACAGAATCATCTGCCCAACCAGCGTTAGCGGCAGCAACCGGCTCATCCGGTTCCAGAATAGATTGCCGACAATCGAAGCCAGCACCGCTACGCCCACCGATACGCCGGCGAACTGCGCCCATGCGACGCCGCTGTGGCTGTAGGTGTTAAACATAATGGCTAAAGGAATCAGGACCAGCGACTGCGCGCCGGTGACGAGGCCCATCAGCAGGTTCCAGTCGTGGGCCGAGACAGATGGCGCGCGGGCCAGCCAGCGGCTGTTGCCAACGGCGAAGCCGCTCCAGGATATCAGTGCGCCGAGCGCGCACAGCAGGCCGATGGTTTGCTCGCCTGTGGTTGCGGACGCCGGCCCGCCCAATGCCTGCCAGCCGATGCAAATGGCGCCTGCCGCGCACATCAGCAGCGACGGCCACAGTCTGCGCAGCGGAACCGCGCCCCGGTCGCGGCTGCCGATGAGGGTCACCGCCACCGGCATAAAACCAATCACCAGCGAGGTGATGGCGATGCCCGCCATCTGTACCGCGCTGGATAGAAGAATGTAATACAGGGTGTTGCCCGCCAGCGACAGCCAGCCCAGCGCAAACCACTCACGGCGCGTCAGCCGCCGCATCAGAGCCGACCAGCGCGGCGCCAGCAACATCAGCGAAATCAGGCCATAGGCGCTATAGCGGCCAATGGCGATCTGCAACGGGCTAAACGCGCGCACCAGCTCCGGCGCCAGGAAAACCAGCCCCCACAACGCACCGGCTCCCATGCCGCATGCCACGCCCGCTAACGTTCTTTTGCCATCCACTCTACGATTCTCCGCACTTTCGATTCTCCGCACTTGCACTGGCCGGAGAGTATCGCGCGGCGAATGACCCACGTCTTGATTAAGACTCGCGTGCTTTGGGCCCAGACTCCTGCAACTGCTGTCGAAACGCTGAGGGCGTCAGCCCCGTCGCCTTACGCATGGCCCGGGTCAAGGCGCTTTGGTCGGCGTAGCGGCCCCGGTAGGCAATCTCGGCGATGGGCAGATTCGTCGTCGCCAGCCAATGCTGCACCCGGCCCAGCCGAACGCGCGCCAGCCAGGCGTGCGGCGTGGTATCCCGCTCGCTGCGGAAAACGGCGTGCAGCCGACTGACGCTCATCCCCGCCTGCTGCGCCATGAACTCGGTGGTCCAGTCCAGAAACGGGTCGCTTTCGATAGCCGCCATCAGCCCTGCCAGCCGTGAACGCGGCTGCGCCCCCTCGCCGGTCAGCGCATCCAACAGCAGCGGCGCCCACAGTTGAACCCGCGATTCAGGCACCCGACCTTTGGTCAGCATCCCGCCCATATAATCGATCAGATGATTGGCTTCCGGCGCAAGGCGCATAAACCGGCACGACGCCAGATATTCCGCCACATGGGGATCCAGATGGCCGGGCTCGACATCCACGATCAGAAACTGGTTGGTCCCGCGGCTTTCCTGAGCATGGGGAGAATGCCTGTCGACATAGGCGGCCAGACGGCGATCCAACTGAGCGCTCTGACCGGATATGTCGATACAGAGCGAACCTGACAGCGGTAAAACCAGTTGTGAGTGGTCGTGACGATGAGGCGCCTCCAGCGCGCCGTAGCCGCGAATGGACAGCATGAAGGCATTAGGTCTAAACATGTCTCACCACCACGATCGCCGATATATGAATGTTAGCGAAATGAACCAGCTCAAGGCCGTGTCTGCTGCAAATACCGTCTACGTCAAACAACGGCTGCGGCAAACAGTGTGGTTTACGGCGCAGGGAAAGGTCAATCATTTCCGGCGCCATCGGCGCGCGTATCAGCCGCAAGCTTGCTGTTTAAGCCTTGCCACCTGTGCAACGTCATCGCCAAGCAGTTGATCCAACTGGCCGTCACGAATCCATTGAACCACCTGAGCTTCGATATCGACGCCGTAGTCCTTGCGCTTCTGGTGTTCCTGGCCCGGCAGGTATAGGAATGCGGCAAAACCCTCGTCATGCAGTTGGCGCGCCTCTCCGCTGGCAAAGTGGTAGATCTCAATGTTCATCGCATCGAGATGGGCTTGCCGGGCCAGCGCGGCAGGGTCGATCAAGCGCGAATGCATCAGGCCGACGGTCGGCACTTCAGGTATCGCCGCTTTCACCGCTTTGAGTTGAACGTAGTCAAACGAGGAAAATTGCAGCAGGTCGGCGCAGTCCAGTTCATCAATCAGCGCGCTTAGCTTCGGGAAGAGCACCTCATTCCGATCGTATAACTTGAGCTCAAGCTGATAGAGGATGCCAAGCTCGCGGGCCAGCTGTAGCGCATCTTTGAGCCGCGGAACGCGCTCTCCGGCGAATTCATGGCTAAACCATTGCCCGGCATCAAGTTGGGAGAGTTCGGCATAGCTCATGTTTTGCACCAGGCCGCGGCCGTTGGTGGTGCGGTCAACCGTATTGTCGTGAATCAGGACCAGTTCGCCATCGCGGGTGATGCCGAGGTCGGTTTCACAGATCACGCCGCGGCCGCCGTATTCAAACGCCTGTTTAAACGCGGCGAGGGTATTTTCCGGCGCCCCGGCGCTATGGCCGCGGTGGCCGCCGAGACGTATAGTCTCTGGCGTCATTCTTAGCGGATTCATGTTCGCTTCCTCCTGTTTACTTTCGTTTAGCATTGTTTCGCTCAACGGCGCTGCGCGGTGAAATCCGCGCGTTTCGATCACTTCAGCGTCGGGTCGAAGATGTCGCGTAGCTGGTCGCCGATAAGACTGATGGCTAGCGACAGGACGAAGATGACCACGCCTGGCGCGATAGCGATCCACCACTCGGTCATGATGTAGTCGCGGCCGGCGCCGACCAACGACCCCAGACTGACCTGTGGCGGCTGTACGCCGAGGCCAAGGAAACTCAGCGACGACTCCAGAATGAGGATTTCAGGCATCACCACCGTGAATGTCACCAGCACGACGGCAAGGATATTGGGAAGTACGTGAACTATCGCGATACGAAAACTGCCTGCGCCGTTGCGATGCAACGCGGCAATATAGGGCTTTGCCAGTTCAAGCCCGGCCATGGTCCGCGTCAGACGTGCAAACCGTTCCCAGCCAAACAAACCGAGCAGGCAGATGAACAGCGTGAGGCTGTTGCCGAGAAACGCCAGCACCGTGAGGGCGATGATGATAAACGGCATCGACGCCTGAAAATCGACCGCCACCCGGATGATGGCGTCGGCAAAACCGCGCCGGAAACTCGCGATGAGGCCCAGCGCCGTACCGATAATCATGCTGATGATCGACGCGCCGAGCGATATCAACATGCTCATACGCAGCGCAAAGAAAATGCGGCTTAGAATGTCGCGCCCCATCTCGTCGGTGCCGAGCCAGTGCGTGGAACCGGCCCCAACGTGGAGTGGCGGCATTTTGCGTGCCCTCAGGTCGATCTGCGCAAAGCCGTATGGCGCCAGCGCGTCGGCGAATACCGCAACACCGACGGTAAACACGATGACCAGCACGCATACCGCCAACAGCGGATGAATGCGCGGGAGTCTGGCGAAGCAGCCGGAAGTCAGCTTTGGCGACGCAGGGGAGATATCGGCCATGAGTCCCTCCTTCAAGAACGTTTCGCGTAGCGCAGGCGGGGGTCGGCCATCACATGCAGGAAATCGACCAGCAGATTTGCGCTGACCATAGCGACGGTGATGAGAATGACAATCGCCTGAACCACCGCGACGTCGCGGGAAGCGACCGAACTGATCAGCAGCAGACCGACGCCGGGCCAGGCGTATACCGCTTCAACCACCGCAGAGCCGCCAATCATTCCGCCGAGCAGGAATCCAAGCAGCGTCAGCAAGGGAAGCGCCGCGTTCGGCATCACATGCCTCACGATGATCCCCCACTCCGATACACGCTTCGCCCGGGCGGCGAGGATGTAACGTTGCCCACTCACCTCCAGCGCGCTTGAGCGAACGAACCTCGCGATGACGCCGGCATTGTAAAGCCCGATTACCAGCGTGGGCATCACCATGTGGGCGAGCGTCGCCCCGCCGCCAGAAGGCAGAAGCCGCAGCTTTACGGCAAACAGCTGGATCAGGAGAATGCCGGTCAGGAAGGTCGGCACAGAGTGCGTCAGCACGGCGAGGCTAATCACCGCACGGTCGACAACACCGCCGCGATACCGTGCCGCGACGATACCTAGCGGGACGCCCGCCGCCAGCGCCAGTACCAGCGCGGCCGCCATCAGCCGCAGCGTCGCCGGAACCTTCTCGATGATGAGGGCAAGCGCGTCCTGACCGCTTCGCAGCGAGGTACCGAAATCGCCGGTCAACATACGGCCGAGATAGGTGAAATACTGTTCGGCCACGGGACGATCCAGGCCCCATTGCTGGCGCAGCATGTCGACCACCTGCGGCGGGGCTTCGACGCCGAGGAGTGACGTCATCGGGTCGCCGCTGATGCGAAGCATGACGAAGGTAAAGGTCACCACCAGGAAAACCGTCAATATCGCGCGCAACAATGAGCCGGTCATGATGTTCAGCATGCTCTCGCCTCCGCCAGTATTGAGCGGCTGCATGCCGTATCCGCAGACGTTGCCCGACGCTTGCCTTTCGGCACGGCGGCAAGCAGCTTCGCGGTATAAGGGTCGGACGGTGCGGCAAAGACGGTTGACGTCGGCCCGCTCTCCACCACGCGACCGGCCTGCATCACCACGACCCGATGCGACACATGGCGCACCACGCGCACATCGTGGCTGATGAACAGGATTGACAGACCGCGCTTCTGCTGAAGGTCGAGCAGGAGATTGAGCACCTGAGCCTGAACCGATACATCCAGCGCCGAAACGGGCTCATCGCACAGCAGGATGTTAGGTTCGGTCACCAGCGCCCGGGCGATGGCGGCGCGCTGCCGCTGCCCTCCCGACATCTGATGCGGATAGCGATCCAGCATGGCGCCCGGCAGCGCAACGGCGCCGAGCGCTTCTTTAGCCCTATCGCGCCGCTCGCTCTTGCTGCCGATAGCATGAATCAGCAGCACTTCTTCAATCTGCCGACCGATGGGATGACGCGGGTCGAAAGCGCCGAGCGTATCCTGTGCGACGACCTGAAGAACGCGGGCCAGACGCCGGCAATTCGGCCTGAGATAGCCCGCGAAGGGCGCGTCGAAGAGTTCCAGCGTGCCGCTATCCGGCTGGCGGTCGCCGCACAGCAGAGCGGCGAGGGTCGATTTCCCGCATCCAGACTCGCCGACCAGACCGAGCGTTTCACCCTGACCAAGCGCGAGGGAAACGCCGCGGACGGCATGGTGACCCGCCCGCTTGCCCGGCAGAAGAGAAAATCCAGCGGGGTAAGTGAAATTCAAATCGCGGGCTTCAAGGACTGTCGTCCCGCCTGGCGCGTTCAAACTCATGGTAAGCGCTCCGCTGAGGTTAAGGATACGGCAGCGTCGAGCCGCCAGCTGTGGGGCATTTCCACCAGTCGGGTGAGCGGTTCGCCGTGCCCTGGCATCGCGTCCAGCAAAAGCCGGGTGTAGGGATGGCTCGGTCGTTCATAGATGTTTTCAGTCGTGCCGACTTCCATGATCTCGCCGCCGTACATCACGACGATGCGATCGCAGACCTCCGCGATCAGGTCAAGGTCGTGGCTGATGAAAATCATGGCAATACCGCGGTTGCGCACCAGCGACACCAGCAGCGACACCACCTGAGCCTGAACCGTGACGTCGAGTGCGGTCGTCGGTTCGTCGGCGATGACGAGCTGCGGCTCCAGCGCCAGCGCCGTGGCGATCATCACGCGCTGGCACATGCCGCCGGAAAATTGCGAAGGGTAGTCATGGTAACGCCTCTCCGGCTCGTCGATGGCGACGTCTTTCAGGAGTTGCAGCGCGATCTGGCGGGCTTGCTCCGCATCGTGCCCGGCACTTCGCGCCGCCTCGGCGATTTGCTCGCCAACGGTGCGTACCGGATTGAGGCAGGATACCGGTTCCTGAAAAATCATGCCGATCGGCGCAAGTTGTTTCGACGCCAGCGCCTGTTGCAGGTAGTCGGCGGCGAACGTCTGACCGCCGATGGCGACCGAACCGCAAGCCAGGGCCGTTGCCGGCAGCAGACCGGCAACGGCGAGGCACGACAGCGATTTTCCGGAACCGCTCTCCCCCACAATCCCCAGGATTTCGCCCTCCCTGACGTCAAAGGATACCGACTTAACCGGCGTCGTCCTGCCCTTTGCGGCGGGAAAGGAAATGCTCAAGTCTTGAATAGTGAGAACGGATTTGCGCATTGTGACAACCTCACCCGGCGGCATTGACGAAGGACAGGTTTTGCGGCCCCAGATCCATCGCGAAGGCGTGCTGCGGTTTCCACTTCACCTTTTTGGAGACGCCGAAGAAGACGGCGTTCTGGTGAAGAACCGTGATGCCTGGGTCCTTCCATTCAATGATGTCCAGCATGTCGGAGAAGATTTTGGCGCGATCCGCCGGAGCTACGGCCTGTTCAAGCTTCGCGCCAAGAGCGTCGAATTCGTCATTGACCCAGATCTTCTGCGTGCCCATCGTTGCGGTTCTGGCGAACGACAGCGAGTAGATGGAAACGTAAGGATCGGCAATGACCGCGGTGCTGGACCAGTTGCCGGTCGCCCGACCGCTGGCGTTATCGAAGAGCTTACCGGCTTCAACAAACTCCAGTTTGGCGTTGACGCCAACCGCCTGCCACATGGCGACGACCGCTTCGCTGACCGGGTTTTCCGCCGTGTAATAGTTGTTCTGCGAGCGGATCGTGATCGGTTCGCCCTTGTAGCCGCCCTCCTTCAGGAGCTGTCGGGCTTTTTCCGGGTTGTATTCGTATTTCGGCCGGTCCTTCAGGTAGATGGGGCCGAACTCCTTAAACTGCTCGCCGTTCGGGACCACGGTCAGGCCGTTCCAGATGGTGTCGACGATCGCCTGACGGTCGATAGCAAGAATCAACGCCTGACGCACGCGCGGATCCTTGAGCGCAGGGTTGTATTTGTCGAAAAAGAGGATGCGGTTGTTTGGAACCGGACCTCCGACGATCGTCGCGGTGCCGGACTTGTTCACCACGTCGAGCTGGTCCGGCGGCAGATCGGTCGCGATGTCATAGTCGCCCGCAAGAAGACCGGCGATACGAGATGACACTTCCGGCACCACCTTGAAGGTGACGCGCTTCGCGTTGGGCTTTCCGCCGAAATACCGGTCGTGAGCGACCAGCGTGACATGATCGTTAGCGACGGATTCGAGAACCTTGTAGGGGCCGGCGCCGACCGGCTTTTGCTTCCACTTCGCCCAGTCGCCGCCCATCTTGACCCAGGCATCTTTGCTGATGACCACCGCGGCATAACTGGCCAGCCGCTGTAACAAGATCGGGTCCTTGAACTTAGTGACGAAACGGACGGTTTCCGGATCCACCACATCGACATGAGCAAGGCTGCTGAAGCTGGTCAGATAGGTGGGATAACCGGGCGCCTTCGGGTCGGTCAACCGTTCTGGTCCGAACGAAAAGGCGACATCCTCCGCGGTCATCTCACGGCCGTCGTGGAAAATGACGCCTTTGCGAAGCGTGACGTCGAGGGTTTTGTCGTCTACCCATCGCCACGAGGTCGCCAGGTTCGGCTGCACCGAGAAGTGACCATCAAGGTCAAGTTTCAGCAGCGTCTCGTGAATCGAGGGATTGTTGCGAAAAGCGACGTTGGACGCCGCGTCAACCGGCTCCTGCGTCTCCGGGTTTTTCTGAACCGCGATCCGTAACTCAGGACGATTGTCTTCCTGAGCGGCCGCGCCGTCTGCAAGGGAGACGGCGATCAACGCCGCCATAGCAATAAAAATGCGTATCTTCATCCAAACCACTCCTTAAGTAAGCAGGTCCGTCGAGCCGTGCCCGCGATTGTTCTTTTTTCACTACCCATCACCGCCGGGATGGCAGCGATTTCCCCCGTACAGAAACGCGTGCCGGAAGATACTTAAGCGAGCCGTCGTACCCGGATTAGTCCGGGCGGTTCAGCCGGATCCCCATGTCCGCCGACCAGAGGGCCGGATTTCAGTGCGCGATGACAAACTTCTTGCGCAGTTTCTCAGGTACGGTGTCGATGATGCTGCGGGCGCCGGCATCGGTAACAATGACGCCCACGTCTTCTATCCGGGTGATGACCGAGAGGCTTGATTTCGTGAATTTCGAGTGGTCAGCCACAACAATGACGCGGTTCGACACGTCGATCATGGCTCGCGCGACGCTCGCATTCACTGGCGATGAGGTGCAGATCAAACCACGGTCGACGTCGATCGATGCGGCATTCAGGATGAGTTTGTCGACATTGAATTGCCGTATGAAATACTCGGCCAGCGGCCCTCTGAATGAGCGGTTTGTGGCGGTAAATTCCCCCCCGACCGAGTAAATGCTCTGCCCCTCGCTGCGCGAAAATTCAGCAACGATGTCAAGGCCATTCGAGATCAGCGTCAGACTTCGACGACCAACGAGCTTTTTAGCCACTTCCAGCGCGGTCGTACCGGCATCCAGAAGCACGGTGTCGCCATCGGCAATCATGCCGGCGACGGCGGCGGCGATGGCCGCCTTCTCCGCCTGATTCCAGACGGCGCGGGCCTCATTTGTCGCATCCAGCGCGACCTGATTGATATTGACCGCGCCGCCATGCGTTCTGCGCAGCAATCCGGCTTCCTCAAGGTCGCACAGGTCCCGACGAACGGTGGCGACCGAAACCTCGAATCGATCCGTTAACGTGCGCAAATCAGCAAAATTCTCTTCGCGCAAAAATTCAACGATTTTCGCCTGACGCTCTTCCGCCTGAGTCAGCATAGGGTGGTTCCTTGTCATCATCATGACCGTTATCGATCAACAATCTGAGCGAACCCTATCCTTTCCAGATGACACTCGTATGAAGAAAATGCGTCGATTACCACCACCGAAGCGTTGCCGGACAAGAAGACTGCGCAATAAACCCTGAACCCATCTTAATGAACGAAATCGCTCACTTACCAACGGCGGCGACGGATCACGCCGGACTCTGGCGCCCCGCCAACCGCCGATCGATAGCCCTGGCGTTATTCTGCGTAATCTGAGGGAAAACGTGCTGCGGCGGGGTGCGGCGCAGGTCGCCCCCTGTCGGTGCTGGAAGCCGTTTGAAATAAAAAAACCGCAGGATTCTGCTACTCGCCGCAAGCTGCTGACAGCCGCCGCCCTGCCAATCCCAGATACTCAATGTTTACGGTTGCTTGCGGATTGTTTGCGGAATTACCGGTGAAACTGTTTGTGAAATTGACTGTTTGTGAAATTGATTATTAGCGGAGTCTGACGATGAATAGCCTGCTTTATTGCGCCGTGGTGCTGATTTGGGGCACCACCTGGATCGCCATCAGTCTACAGCAAGGTAGCGTGCCGCCAGAAGTGTCGATTTTCTGGCGTTTCGCCATCGCTTCGGCGTTGTTAATGGCGTTTTTGATCCTGACTCGTCGCCTGCGCCCGCTGAGCGGCCGCGCGCATTTGCTGTGTATGGCACAGGGGGTGACGGTTTTCGGCATAAATTTCTTTTGCTTTTATCATGCCGTCGCCTGGATCCCCAGCGGGCTGGAATCGGTGATCTTTTCGATGGCGGTGCTGTTCAATGCCTTCAACAGCCGGCTGTTTTTCGGCACCCGTCTCAGCCGCAACGTGAAGCTGGCTGCGCCGTTGGGGCTGGCCGGCATCATCCTGCTGTTCTGGCACGATCTGCTACAACTTGGCAGCAGCCCACAATTGCTGTGGGGGGTCGGCATGAGCCTGATCGCCACCTACTGCTTTTCGCTCGGCAACATCATCAGCGCCCAGCATCAACGCATGGGCCGGGACATCATGACCACCAACGGCTGGGGCATGCTGTACGGCGCGCTGGCGATGGGTTTCATCGCACTGCTGCTGGGTTACCGCTTTACGCCGGAATTCTCGCTGCGCTATCTCGGTTCGCTGTCTTACCTGGCGCTGTTCGGCTCGGTGATTGGTTTTGGCGCCTACTTCGCGCTGGTTGGGCGTATCGGCGCCAGCCAGGCGGCTTATGCCACCTTGCTGTTTCCGTTGGTCGCGCTCTCCGCCTCTACCCTGTACGAAGGGTACGTATGGCGAAGCAACGCCGTGCTGGGTTTACTGCTGATTCTGGCGGGCAATGCGGTGATGTTTTATCGCCCCCGGCCGCAACCGGTGGCGAAAACCGCCGCGTAAACGACCGTCTTCTCATCATGGGAAGACGACCTGGGCGATAACTGACTGGATAACAAGGTTTGCCGACGAATAGCTACCCGACCGGGTAGCTATTTTATTTGCTGCGTGACCGGATAGCGATCCGACCGTGCCGGGTAACCCGCTTACTGGCCGCCGGCAGGCTTGCGCGGCGGGCGACGGCGGGCGGATTGCCCTTCCGGGCGCTGTCCGGCCGGGCGCGCTGCGCCATCACGACGCGGCTGATGAGGACGTTCGCCCTGCGGGCGTCCGGATGCGCGTTCGCCTTGCGGACGATCGCCCTGACGCGGCGCACCGCCGCCGCGACCACCGCGCCCGCCCTGCCGGCCGTTCTGGATCGGTTCGGCCTTGATCGTTGGGTCCGGTTCATAACCCGGAATCTCCATCCGCGGGATTTCCCGCTTCAGCAGACGCTCGATATCACGCAGCAGTTTGTGTTCATCGACGCACACCAGCGACAACGCCTCGCCAGTCGACGCCGCCCGACCGGTACGGCCGATACGGTGCACGTAATCTTCCGGCACATTCGGCAGCTCGTAGTTCACCACATGCGGCAACTGGTCGATATCCAGCCCACGGGCGGCGATGTCGGTCGCCACCAGCACGCGGATGTCGCCGTCTTTGAAATTAGCCAGCGCACGGGTACGCGCTCCCTGGCTCTTGTTACCGTGGATAGCGGCGGCGGTGATGCCGTCTTTATTCAGTTGTTCCGCCAGATGGTTGGCGCCGTGCTTGGTGCGGGTAAACACCAGCACCTGCTGCCAGTTGTGTTTGCCGATCAGGAGCGACAGCAGTTCGCGCTTGCGTTTCTTGTCCACGAAATGCACGTGCTGGGTCACCAGTTCGGACGGCGTATTGCGGCGCACCACTTCCACCGATGCCGGATTGGTGAGCAGCTTCCCGGCCAGTTCCTTGATCTCGTCGGAGAAGGTGGCGGAAAACAGCAGGTTCTGACGTTTGGGCGGCAGCTTCGCCAGCACCCGGCGGATGTCGTGGATAAAGCCCATATCCAGCATACGGTCGGCTTCATCCAGCACCAGAATTTCCACCTGCGACAGGTCGACCGCGTTCTGGTGCTCCAGATCCAACAGACGGCCCGGCGTGGCAATCAGAATATCGACGCCGCCGCGCAGCTTCATCATCTGCGGGTTAATGCTGACGCCGCCGAACACCACCAGCGAACGCAGACGCAGGTATTTGCTGTACGCCAGCACGTTTTCGCCGATCTGCGCCGCCAGTTCGCGGGTCGGCGTCAGGATCAACGCCCGCACCGGACGGCGGCCTTTCGCCTGCGACGGACGGTGGCTCAGCAATTGCAGCAGCGGCAGGGTGAAGCCGGCGGTTTTGCCGGTACCCGTCTGGGCGCTGGCCATCAGGTCGCGCCCTTCCAGCACCACCGGAATCGCCTGACGCTGAACCGGCGTCGGCTCACGGTAGCCCTGTTCTTCCACAGCGCGCAAAATATCGGCACTCAGGCCGAGGGATTCAAAAGACATAACGAGAACAACTCCAGATTCACCCTACCCGGCATCCGCCGGTGCAGTTTTCAGGGTGACAACAGATGGGTTCAGCGCCGCGTCGGCGTACACGCCTTACAACGCTGACTCCAGATGAATGGGCACAAACTACGGTGCGTGACTGCGCGCGATTGTAACAGAAAATCGCTTGTTTGAGGAATTTTTATCTGTCGATCACATTTTATCCTCCGCATTCTGCGCAAAATGGCCGTGCTCTTCATGGATATCAATCGTTTACTGATTAAAAAGCCGGTTCTCTCCTGCCACGGCAGCGCATATCCGCGCTGAATCAGCACGCCGTCAGTCAGAACACGGCAATCTGTTGAATATCGGATTATTCTTAAGTGATGTCGTCGTAATAGCGGGATCGGCAATAACACGAAGTCATATCGGGAGCGCTATGAATAAAAAAACAGGGGTATGGTTGGTGCTGGCGTTGTTCGCCGTCACCACCGCCGGCTACGGCTTGATGCACTACCGTAGCCAGCAGGATGCGCCGCTGACGCTGTACGGTAATGTGGATATCCGCAGCGTCAATTTGGGGTTCCGGGTCAGCGGACGCCTGACCGCGCTGAATGTGGATGAAGGGGAGGTTGTCCAGCCGGGGCAGTTGCTGGCCCGACTGGATAACGCGCCGCAGCAGAACGCGCTACGGCAGGAAAAAGCCAGCGTAGCCAGCGCGCAGGCGCAACTGGCGCTGCTGCGGGAAGGCTACCGCAGCGAGGAAATCGCCCAGGTGCGTTCGCAACTGGAGCAGGCGCAGGCCGCCTACGACTACGCCAACAGCTTCTACCAGCGCCAGCTTGGCCTGTGGAAGCAACACACCCTGGCCGCCAACGCGCTGGAAGACGCCCGTTCCACCCGCAATCAAACGCAGGCGACGTTGCAGGCGGCGCGGGAAAAGCTGAGCCAATATGAGCGCGGCAACCGGCCGCAGGAAATAGCCGCCGCCGAAGCATCGCTGGCGCAGGCGCAGGCCGCTGAAGCGCAGGCGCAACTCAGTCTGCAGGATACGCGCCTGTACGCGCCCTCTCCCGGCGTGATTCTGACCCGGGCCGCCGAAGCCGGCAGCATGCTGAGCGCCGGCAGCACCGTCTTTACCCTGTCGTTGACCCAGCCGGTATGGATTCGCGCCTACGTCAATGAAACCCAGTTGGGCCGCGCCGCGCCCGGGCGCGAGGTGCTGATCTACACCGACGGCCGCCCGAACCGCCCCTATCACGGCAGAATCGGCTTTGTGTCGCCCAGCGCCGAATTTACGCCGAAAAATGTCGAAACCACGGAGTTGCGCACCGACCTGGTGTACCGGCTGCGCATCATCGTCAGCGACGCGGACGACGGTCTGCGTCAGGGGATGCCGGTAACCCTCACGCTGATGCAGGATCGGTCGCGCCATGACCAGTGACCCGCCGCTGATCCGCCTCGACGCGCTGGAAAAACGCTTCGACGGCATGACGAAACCGGCGCTGGCGCAGTTGAGCGCCGAGATTCGCGCCGGCGCGGTCACCGGGCTGGTGGGGCCGGACGGCGCTGGCAAGACTACGCTGATGCGCATGCTGGCCGGATTGCTGACGCCCAGCGCGGGCACGATTCGGGTGCTGGGGCTGGACCCGATCGCCGATGACCGCCAGTTGCATGCCCGGCTCGGTTACATGCCGCAGAAATTCGGCCTGTACGAAGACCTCACCGTGATGGAAAACCTGACGCTGTACGCCGACCTACGCGGCATCACCGGCGACATCCGGCGCGCCACCTTTGATCGGCTGTTGCAGTTTACCGACCTCACCCGCTTCACCACCCGGCTGGCGGGCAAACTCTCCGGCGGCATGAAGCAGAAACTGGGGCTGGCCTGCACCCTGCTGGGGCAGCCCGGCGTGTTGCTGTTGGATGAACCGGGGGTCGGCGTCGACCCGATCTCCCGCCGCGAACTGTGGCGGATGGTGCATGAACTGGCGGACGACGGCATGCTGATTCTGTGGAGCACCTCCTATCTGGACGAGGCCGAACAGTGCCGCGACGTGCTGCTGCTTAACGAAGGCGAATTGCTCTACCGGGGCGCCCCCGCCGACCTAACGCAGCGGATGGCGGGCCGCTGCCTGCTGCTCGACCAGCCGGGCAGCAACCACCGCCGTCTGCTGCAACAGGCGCTGCGTCAGTCGCAGGTGAGCGACGGCGTGATTCAGGGGCGCTACGTGCGGCTGATTCTGAAACCGCAGGCGGATCGCGCCGCGCTGCTGCACGCCCTCAAATTGCCGCCGGACAGCGTGCAGGACACCGCGCCGCGCTTTGAAGATGCGTTCATCGACCTGCTGGGCGGCGGGCCGAGCGCCACCTCATCGCTGGCGGCTATTCTGCCGCAGTTGGACACTCACCGCGGGGAGACGGTGATCGAAGCGCGGAACCTGACCAAGAAATTCGGCGATTTCGCCGCCACCGACCGGGTGAATTTTCAGGTGCGCCGCGGTGAAATCTTCGGCCTGCTGGGGCCGAACGGCGCTGGGAAATCCACCACCTTTCGCATGATGTGCGGCCTGCTGACGCCGACCGAAGGTCAGGCGCTGGTGCTGGATATGGACCTCAAGACCCGTTCCGGCCGGGCGCGACAGCATCTCGGCTACATGGCGCAAAAATTTTCGCTGTACGGCAACCTGACCGTGGAACAAAACCTGCGCTTTTTCTCCGGCGTTTACGGCCTGCGCGGCCAGCATCAGCAGGATAAGGTGGACAGTATGGCGCAGGCGTTCAACTTTCATCCGATCTTCCAGCAAACGCCCGACGCGCTGCCGCTCGGTTTCCGCCAGCGGCTGGCGCTGGCCTGCGCGCTGATGCACGAACCGGACATCCTGTTTCTTGACGAGCCCACCTCCGGCGTCGACCCGTTTACCCGCCGGGAGTTCTGGCAACACATCAACGGCATGGTGGACAAAGGCGTGACGGTGATGGTCACCACCCATTTTATGGACGAAGCCGAATACTGCGACCGCATCGGGCTGGTGTACCGCGGCCGGCTCATCGCCAGCGGCACGCCGGATGACCTGAAACGCCAGGCCGCCAGCGACGACGCGCCGGAGCCGACCATGGAGCAGGCGTTCATCACGCTGGTGCAGGCCTATGATCAGGAGGCCGGCCATGTCACCACCAATTGACGATAAACGTTTTTCCTGGCGACGCTTACGCGCGCTGTGCCTGAAGGAAACCCGCCAGATCCTGCGCGACCCCAGCAGCGCGCTGATCGCTTTCGTCATCCCGCTGTTGCTGCTGTTCATCTTCGGCTACGGCATCAACCTCGACTCCAGCCGCCTGAACGTCGGCGTACTGATGGAGCAACACAGCGCCGAGGCCGATAGCCTGGCGCGCGCCTTTACCGGCTCGTCCTTTCTGTCCGTCACCCTCAGCGATAACCGCCCGGCGCTGATAGCACGGATGCAGGCCGGGCAGATTCGCGGTCTGGTGGTCATCCCGGCCGACTTCGCCAAACGGCTGGCGCACCCGCAGGATCGCGCGCCGATTCAGGTCATCACCGACGGCAGCGAGCCGAATACCGCGCAATTCGTGCAGGGCTACGCTCAGGGGGTGTGGCAACTCTGGCAGCAGCAATACGCGCAGGACCACGGCGGCCGCTATCAACCGCTGATTGAGGTGCAGACCCGCTACTGGTTCAACGCCGCCGCCATCAGCCGGCATTTCATCATTCCCGGCGCCATTACCATCATCATGACGGTGATCGGCGCGATCCTGACCTCGCTGGTGATCGCCCGCGAGTGGGAACGCGGCACCATGGAAGCGCTGCTTTCAACGCAGGTCACCCGCGCCGAACTGCTGCTCACCAAATTGCTCCCCTATTATGTGCTGGGGATGATCGCTATGGCCCTGTGCGTGGTGGTGGCGGTGTTTGTGCTGGGGGTGCCTTATCGCGGCTCGCTGTGGCTGCTGTTCGGCCTGAGCAGCCTGTTTCTCGCCAGTACGCTGGGGATGGGGTTGCTGATTTCCACCCTGACCCGTAATCAGTTCAACGCGGCGATGGTGGCGCTCAACGCCGCCTTTCTGCCGGCGGTAATGCTGTCCGGGTTTATTTTCGAAATCCACAGCATGCCGGTGCCGGTACAGGCGGTGTCGTACCTGATCCCCGCCCGCTATTTCGTCAGCACGCTGCAAACCCTGTTTCTGGCCGGGAATATCGGTAGCGTGCTGCTGATGAACCTGCTGTTTTTAATGACGTCCGCGGTGTTTTTCATCGGCCTGACCGCCTGGAAAACCCGCCGCCGACTGGATTAGGTGCGGTAATTCATCCACCGGGTCGTGCCGGATGTATGCCGGCACGCTGATGAGGGAAAAGAGTATGTTGCATCGTCTGTGGACGCTGATCCGCAAAGAGCTTCAGTCATTGCTGCGCGAGCCGCAAACCCGCGCCATTCTGGTGTTGCCGGTGCTGCTGCAGGTGTTACTGTTCCCGTTCGCCGCCACGCTGGACGTCACCGACGCCACGCTCGCCATTTACAGCGAAGACAACGGCCCGGCTTCGGTGGAGCTGACGCAGCGTTTCGCCAGCGCCAGCGCCTTTTCTCGGGTCATCACCCTGCACAACCCGCAGGACATCGCGCCCACGATCGATAACCAGCGGGCGCTGCTGCTGGTGCGCTTCCCGCCCGATTTCTCGCGCCAGTTGGTCAGCGGCACGCCGACCAGCATCCAGCTTCTACTCGACGGGCGCCACTCCAACAGCGCCCAGATCGCCGCCCGCTATGTGCAACAGATCGTGCAGGATTATCAGTTGGAGCAGTTGAACGATCCGGCGCTGACGCACCAGAGCGAGCTGGTGATTCGTCACTGGTACAACCCGAATCTGGACTACAAATGGTTCGTGGTGCCGTCGCTGGTGGCGCTGATCACCACCATTGGCGTGTTGATCGTCACCGCGCTGTCGGTGGCGCGCGAACGGGAACAGGGCACGCTGGAACAGCTGCTGGTTTCGCCGTTGTCCACCGGGCAGATCTTTGTCGGAAAGGCGGTGCCGGCGCTGATTGTCGCCACCGTTCAGGCCAGCATCGTGCTGGCGGCCGGCATCCTCGCCTACCGCATCCCGTTTTCCGGCTCGCTGCTGCTGTTCTACCTCTGCATGCTGGTGTACGGGCTGTCGCTGGTAGGGTTCGGGCTGCTGATTTCTTCGCTCTGTTCCACCCAGCAACAGGCGTTCATCGGCGTCTTTGTCTTCGTAATGCCCGCTATTTTGCTGTCCGGCTACGTGTCGCCCGTCGAGAATATGCCGTTATGGCTGCAACAGCTTACCTGGGTCAACCCGGTGCGTCATTTCACCGATATTACCAAACAGATATATCTGAAAAACGCCAGCCTGGCCGTGGTCTGGCGCGGGGTGTGGCCGCTGCTGGCAATCACCGCCACCACCGGCAGCGCCGCCTACGCCCTGTTTCGGCGCAAGATTGGCTAGGCTGGCGCAAACCGCCGGCGCCCGCCGTCAGCGACGCTTTGCCAAACACTGACTACACTGATTATTCAGCTACTTGGGAACGAGGGAAAACAATGGATACCGTCTCGCAACCGTCATTGGGGTTTTCTTTCACCGTGCTGACCATCAATACCCATAAAGGGTTCAGCGCACTGAACCGCCGCTTCATCCTGCCGGAACTGCGCGATGCCGTACGCTCGGTTTCCGCCGATATCGTCTGTCTGCAGGAAGTGCTGGGCCGCCATTCCACCCATCCGCTGCAGGTAGAACACTGGCCGGACACCTCGCACTACGAGTTTCTGGCGGAAACCATGTGGAACGATTACGCCTACGGGCGCAATGCGGTCTACCCGGAAGGCGAGCACGGCAACGCGGTGCTGTCGCGCTTTCCCATTTTCAGCTATCGCAATCTGGGCGTATCGGTATCCGAAAAAGCCAAACGCGGCATCCTGCATTGCGTACTGAAAGTCCCCAACCGGGATTTACATATCCACATCGTGTGCGTACACATGGGGCTCACCGCCTCGCACCGGCGACAGCAAATGACATTATTGTGCGACCTGCTGGCGACGCTACCCGCCGAGGTGCCCCTGATCGTCGCCGGAGATTTCAATGACTGGCAGATGAAAGCCAGCGCCCTGCTGAAACGCAGCGCCGGTCTGGAAGAGGTATTCAGCCAGCATTTCGGTAAACCGGCACGGACCTTTCCGGCTCGCTTTCCATTGCTGCGCCTCGACCGCATCTATGTGCGCAACGCCCGAACCAGCGTACCGAAGTTGCTGCCGTCCAAACCCTGGTCGCACTTGTCCGATCATGCGCCGCTGGCGGTGGAGATTCATTTGTGAAAACCGAATGGCGCGACGGCAACCAAATTGAACTACTGGTGAATGGCGACGAATTCTATCCCAGCGTGTTTGACGCGATCCGTCAGGCCCGCAATCGGGTGGTGCTGGAGACCTTCATCTGGTTTGAAGACAAGGTCGGTTACGCGTTGCGGGAAGCGCTGATCGCGGCGGCGCAGCGCGGCGTCAGCGTAGATGCCACCGCCGACGGCTATGGTTCGCACGACCTGTCGCCCGCCTTTCTCGCACCGATGGTGGAAGCCGGCGTACGCTTCCATTTTTACGATCCGCGTCCGCGTCTGTTCGGCCTGATGCGTACCAACCTGTTCCGGCGGCTGCACCGCAAGATCGTGGTGGTGGACAGCCACACCGCCTGGATAGGCGGCATCAACTACTCGGCCGACCACCTGAGCGACTACGGCCCGGAAGCCAAGCAGGATTACGCCGTTAAAGTGCGCGGCCCGGTGGTGGACGATATCTACCGGTTTGTGCTGGCGGCGCTGGCCCATGATGAGGAGCCGCGCATCTGGTGGCGGCGACGCTTTCGCCGCGCCGTGCGCAACCCCCACCCCGGTAACGCGCAGGCGCTGTTTGTCTGGCGCGACAACGGTCTGCACCGGCGCGACATCGAACGTCAATACCTGCTGATGCTGCGACGAGCCAAACGCGAGGTGGTGATCGCCAATGCCTATTTTTTCCCCGGCTATCGCCTGCTGCGGGCGATGCGCAAGGCCGCGCGACGAGATGTGCGGGTACGGTTGATCATTCAGGGACAGCCGGATATGCCGATCGTTCTGGTAGGCGCGCGTCTGCTCTATCCCTGGCTGGTGAAAGCCGGGGTGGATATTTATGAATACCGCCGCCAGCCGCTGCACGGCAAAGTCGCGTTGCAGGATGAATACTGGACCACCGTCGGTTCCAGCAACCTGGACCCGCTCAGTCTGGCGCTCAACCTCGAAGCCAATCTGATCATCAATGACCGCGACTTCAACCAGCAACTGCGGGACAACCTGCACCAGCTTATTCGCGAAGACTGCGTACGGGTTGACCCTGCGCAACTACCGAAACGCTCGTACTGGCAGATGCTCAAAAACGTAGTAGTGTTCCACTTTCTGAAACGCTTCCCATCGCTGGTCGGCTGGCTGCCGGCGCACAGCCCGCAGTTAACCCAGGTGGGACACCCGCCGACGGATGACAGCGAAAAGAAATAGCAAACACAAGCAGAGCCAATTTGGCCCGTTAGATTGCTGATAACCTTTAAATGTCAGGCGAAGGTTTTTCTGGCGTAAAAAACTGTGCTGAGGTAGGCGACTTCGCCGGATGCGCGGCAGGGACGCCGCGCAAGCCCGTGCCGCGTCTGGAACGCGTCACGGGCGGTCCGAACAGCGAAGGCGAATGCCGAAGGAACCGCGTAGCGGCACAGTTTAGCCACCAGCCAGTGGTCAAGGAGAGGTGGCGTTTGAGTAACCGTGTTGCCAGTCAAGTATTTCAACTGGCTACCACCCCATAATTCTTGTCATACCGCTGCTGCGTATGCAGCACGCCATAACACAGATGGACCAGTTTCCTCATCGCCGCGCCTACCGCCAACATCTTCGCCT
>JAAIGF010012691.1_pt1 | contig 93047 bp, 77 predicted proteins | sample 6487441 | NCBI WGS metagenome assembly JAAIGF01 (sample SAMN13974129, study PRJNA590717) | phyllosphere metagenome | biome: pepper field; feature: multiple bacterial spot infested pepper fields; material: pepper leaves; isolation source: leaves from pepper fields | host: Capsicum annuum ... | reverse complement strand
TCACAGAGCGCTGGCTGGCTGAATATAACAGTGAACGGCCTCATGAATCCCTGAATAACCTGACGCCGGAAGAGTACCGGCTGATGGCTGAAACCCCGGAAATCTCAAAAAGTGCGTGGAACTAAAACGGGTGCGCTTACAGTTCCAATGGCTTCTCATAGTATCTTTAATTAACTATTTAAGGTGCAATAAGGTTCCATTGTAAGTATAAGTTAACCATGATGCTAAAATCTTTCTTCCGACAGGGGGCAGTTGTTTATACCATTCTGCCAGCTTAGCAGGAACAGATTCTTGTAAATCTTCATTTTTATGAAGTAGCCTACCGGCGAGAGTTTCTGACCATTCAGTTAATTTTTTTAGTATATCTATTTTCACTTCAGGGTCTTTAAGGATTCTTTCAACTACTTTTTTTCTATGTTGTTCTTAAATAATATTTCTTCAACTTCTTGTTTTAAATTTTTTCCTGCATAATTGATCGGGTCAACAAGTATATATGCGACATGTTCCCACTTGATACATTGTTGTGAGCACGATAGTTCCAGACCTCTATGTTCACTTTTAATATAATATCGAGCAGGCTTTTTATCAAACATGTCACCAATGTCTTCAATGTCAACGTCGTGATTTTCAGGGTTGTAATTTTGTTGACTGATGCTTACTCTGGTAACTTTAACATCTTCTTGGTTTTCCAGTGCTGACTTTAATGCTGAGTTTGATAAAACAATATTAATTGGACCAAAAGCATTTGGACAAGCAGCATCAAAAAAAGCAAAATTGGCGCCTAAGTCGGTAAAGTTAGCAAATGTTCTATTCCAACATTTTAGCTTAACGTCTTTTGGGTCTGAAAAAAAACGAGTGAAGTAAGGATTAGCTGAAGAAAGTCTCTCTCTTGATAGTATTCCGCCTTCTTTAGCATATGTTTTAAAATCATTTAAAGGAATAGCATGGTATAGAAGTGTATTTACTTCAGATAAGTGCATATTACTCTCCTTGATTATCACTACTCTTAAAATTTAACACTGGCGAATTTTGTCCTGGCAACTTTACCTTGATAGTTATTAACATGTAAAGACCACCCCCGCTTCCTCAACAGGCTCCGGGCAAAAAAAATTCCCCGAACGTGAGTTCAGGCATTCTCTTAGAATATGGCGGTGAGGAAAGGATGCACTCGGTCCAGCGGACCTCGCCCTTCGGGTCGCCTTCGGCGCTGCAAAACGGCTGGGCCGTTTTGTCGAACCCTCGAGGTCAAGGCTTCTCACCCTTCCTCAACGGGTTCCAGGCAAAAAAAATGCCCGAACGTGAGTTCAGGCATTCTCTTGAATATGGCGGTGAGGGAGGGATTCGAACCCTCGATACGTTGCCGTATACACACTTTCCAGGCGTGCTCCTTCAGCCACTCGGACACCTCACCATATTGTCATCGATAAGCAGGTTACCGACCGGCGCTAATGTAGGGATTTCCCCTCAGCGCGTCAATCATCTTTCATCATCATCGCGCTCAACCAGACAGTTTTGCAGCATATCGCTGGCAAAATCACCGCAAAACCCTAATGCTGGCAAGCCATTAGCACGAAATTTCACTTGCCACCCGCTGCGTTTTCTCCCAGCCTAAAGAAAACCGACAAAAACAGGAGATGCAGTGGATATTATTTTTTATCACCCCACCTTTGATGTCACGCACTGGAACCACGGATTACAACAGCGTCTGCCGCAGGCCAGATTACGCCAGTGGCAGCCCGGCGATCATGCCCACGCCGATTACGCGCTGGTGTGGAATCCACCCACTGAGATGCTGCAGGGGCGCGATACGCTAAAAGGCGTTTTTGTCCTCGGCGCCGGTGTCGACAGCATCCTGTCCCGTCTGCAACAACATCCTGATTTATTACCCGCATCCGTCCCGCTGTTCCGCCTCGAAGATACCGGCATGGCGCTGCAGATGCAGGAATATGCCGCGCACATCGTGCTTGGCTGGTTCCGTCGTTTCGATGATTACCGCCAGCAGCAGCAGCAGGCACTGTGGCAGCCACTGGACAATTACCGCCGCGAAGATTTCACCATCGGCGTGCTTGGCGCAGGCGTGCTGGGTGGCAGCGTGGCGCAGAGCCTCGCCGCCTGGGGCTTCCCGGTGAGCTGCTGGAGCCGCACGGCGAAGCAGATCGCAGGCGTCACCAGCTTCCACGGTGCAGAGCAGCTGAGCGAATTTCTTGCGGGAACCCAGGTGCTGATTAACCTGCTGCCGAACACACCGCAAACCGTCGGCATTATTAACCGTCAGCTGCTGCAGCAACTGAAGTCCGGCGCGTTTGTGATGAACCTGGCGCGCGGTGCGCATCTGGTTGAAAAGGATTTACTGGCGGCGCTCGACGCCGGGGAAGTCAAAGCTGCGGCGCTCGACGTATTTGCGCGTGAGCCGCTGACGGAAGAAAGCCCGCTGTGGTCGCATCCGCGTGTCACAATTACACCGCATAATGCCGCCGTGACCCTGCCGGAAGAAGCCATGGACTATATTGCTAAATCAATTGCCCGGCGCGAAGCAGGCGAAATGCCAGCAGGGCAGGTTGATATCGCACGCGGTTACTAATCCCAGACAGGAGAGAGAATGACTTACCCCGTTGATCTGCATATGCACACCATTGCCAGTACCCACGCTTACAGTACGCTGCACGACTACATTGCCCAGGCGCCAAAAGCCGGTATCAAACTGCTGGCGATTACCGACCATGGCCCGGAGATGGCGGATGCGCCGCACCCGTGGCACTTTATCAACCGCAAAGTATGGCCACGCGTGATTGATGGCATTGCGGTGCTGCGTGGTATTGAAGCGAATATCAGGAATACCGCCGGAGAGATTGACTGCACCGGCCTGCTGCTGGAGTCGATGGATCTGGTGATCGCTGGTTTCCACGAGCCGGTGTGGGGGCCAACGGATCAGGCCACGCATACCAAAGCGATGATCGCCACGATTGCCAGCGGCAATGTGCATATTATCTCGCACCCGGGCAATCCAAAGTATCCCGTCGATATCAAGGCGGTAGCGGAAGCGGCAGCGAAACATAATGTGGCGCTGGAGCTGAATAACTCCTCCTTTACCACCTCGCGCCTGGGCAGTGCGCCTTACTGCGTTGAAGTGGCCAAAGCGGTACGTGATGCAGGCGGCTGGCTGTCATTCGGCTCCGATTCGCATATCTCCTATACTCTGGGTAACTTCGAACACTGCCTGAAAACCATTCAGGATGTGGATTTTCCGGAAGATCGCGTGTTAAATGTCACGCCGCGCCGTCTGCTGGACTTCCTCGAAGCGCGCGGTGGGCAGCCTATCCATGAATTTGACTATCTGTGACCCTGTCACGTTTAACCTGGACTGATTATTAATGAATGAGTTTTCCATCATCTGCCGCATCCTTGGCTCACTGTATAACCGTCAGCCGCAGGACCCGTTGCTGGTGCCGCTGTTTACCCTGTTGCGTGAAGGGAAGCTGCAGCAGCAGTGGCCGCTGGAGCAGGATGAGCTGTTAACCCGTCTGCAAAACAGCAGCGACCCGCAACTGCTGGCGGCGGATTACAATGCGCTGTTTGTCGGCAGCGAGTGCAGCGTGCCGCCGTATGGCTCACAGTGGGAAAACGGTCCACAGGAAGCCGATGTGCGTGCGTTCCTGCAACAGCGCGGTATGCCATTAAGCGACGCACCAGCCGACCATTTTGGCCTGCTGCTGCTGGCGGCTTCGTGGCTGGAAGATCAGTCGCAGGAAGATGAGTCCGCGGCGCAGATTGCGCTGTTTGACGACTATCTGCTGCCGTGGTGTGGACAGTTCTTAGGCAAGGTTGAAGCGCATGCCACCACGCCGTTCTACCGCACGCTGGCGCTGCTGAGCCGTGAAGCGCTGCAGGCGATGCGCGACGAACTGGCTGAGCTGGACGAAGAGTAAAAAAGGGGCGGCAAAAGCCGCCCTTTATACAGCGTTCCCTGCGCAGTCACTAAACCAACAGCGACATCCCCTGAGCAGGCGCAAAAGCCGCGCCTTACCCAACCACCTTCAGCGGTTTTCTGACAAAGAAACCATAACTGATTGCACCCAGCATCAGCAGCGCCGCGCCAAGCAGGAACACATTGGTAAATTTGCCCGTCATATCCAGAATCACCCCAGTGACAATTGGCGCCATCGCCGCCCCCAGGAAGCCACCAAAGTTCTGAATCGCCCCCAGTGATGCTACCTGCTCCTTCGGCGCAATATCCGTCGCCAGCGTCCAGATAGCACCCTGCGGCATCTGCGAACAGAAATACCCCAGTGACAACAGCGTAATCGCCAGCGGCGTACTGCTGACAAACGGAATCGGCGCGACAAAACAGGCTGCCAGCGCTGCACCCAGCACAATAGGGATCTTACGCGCACTGATGGCTTTCATCCCGCGACGCACCAGACGGTCCGACAGCATCCCGCCCACCAGCACACCAAAAATACCGGCGAGGAATGGAATAGAAGCGATCCAGCCCGTCGCCTTCAGGCTAAAGCCGAGCGACTTCTCCAGATAACCCGGCAGCCAGGTAAGATACACCCAAATGGTGAACATAATCGAAAAGTTACCCAGCACCATAAACCAGGTCGTCTTCTGCTTAAACAGCGCACCCCAGCTTACCTGCGTATTACTGGCGCTGGTCTCCACCACCGTGCGATGCCCGGCGTGGATCAGCGCATCTTCACGCGCGTCGGGATCGCGATAGAACTTCAGCCACGCCAGAATCAGCGGCAGCCCCATCACACCGATGGCAATAAACATCCCGCGCCAGCCAAAGCTCAGCAGCAGCACGGTTAAGATCGGCGGTGCAATCGCGTTAGCAATCTGCGAACCCGTATTAATGATCGCGGTCGGCAGACCACGCTCTTTCTCACCAAACCAGCGATGGGTGATCTTAATCCCGGAAGTAAAGAACGGCGATTCAGATACCCCGAGCAGCATACGCAGACCGTAGAAGAACGAATAACTGTTCACAAACGCCGCCAGCACGGTAAAACTGGACCACAGCCCCAGTGCCCACGAAAACATGCGTTTCGGACCAAATTTATCCACCAGCCAGCCAGCGGGCAGATTCGCCAGCGCATACGGCCAGAGGAAAGCGGAGAGCAGCAGCCCCATCTCGGTCTGCGAGAAACCAAACTCCGCCGCAATGGTGGTATTAGCGATACTGAGGTTGGCGCGGTCAAGATAGTTCACCACCGCCGCAATCAGCAGCAGCAGAACAATGCCCCAGCGCAGGCGTGATAACGGCGCGGTGTGGGCAGCGGAAGCCGCAGACAGCTTATCCGCGGTCAGAGCAGAGTGTGCGTTTTTCATTATGGATTCTCGCGGGTGAACAGGCTCAGGTGAATTTTGATCACCGCTTTGCGAATGGCGGAAACGCCATCGCTCTGGCAGCAGGGGCGATGCACATCATGCGGAAAGAACACGGCGAACATGCCCGGCTCCAGCGCAATCATCGATTCATTGACCGTGTCCTGGTAAAACACGATGTCATGCTGTGCAGCGCGATCCTCAACGACCTCATGCTGCGGCGTGGCGCGCGCCACGCCGATGGTCTCTTCACCCTGCAGCAGATACTGAATATCGACATAGCTGAAATGCGATTCGGCGCGCATCTCGCTGGCGGGTACGGTAGCCATCTCCTGCAGCAGACAGAACATCTTATTGTCCGGCAAAATGTCATATTTCCCGGTGGCTAAGGCGCTGAAATCAGTAGTGGCAATCCAGCTGATAGCCTGATCGATAACCGGATGAAAGGCGTGTTTTTCCCTCGCCCAATCCTGGCGATTACAAATGATCATAGTGGTATCCCCGTATAATTATCGTTAGCGGGTGTTCAGGTACAGCAGGTGACGCGGCCTGCGCCACCCGGACACAGGGCTAGCCCGCGATTTTCTTGTTCCACAGCGTGGTGCCCTGATGGATTTGATCCAGCAGCACGCTGAGGCCCCAGAATTTTTCCAGCACGTCATCTTTGTTCACCCGGCAGAATTCGCTGCCAAAAGTGCCCAGGCGCTGGTGGTAGATCTTGGCGTTTTTCGGATAGCCAAGGGTTTCCGTGACGGCGCTGAGCGACAGGAACAGCGACAGCTCATGCGCCAGTTGCGGCTGCTGCGCGCCTTTGTGGTATAGCCAGTGATACAGCTCAGGATGGAAGTTAGTAAACACGCCGCTAAAGCCTTTGGAACCGGCCTGCATCGCTGGCCAGGCAATCGCCGCATTAGCGTTGATGATATTCAGCGGCGTACCCGAAGCCAGCTGTACGCGTTTTTTCACGGTTGGCAGATCGCAACTGACATCCTTCAGCACCACAAAGCGACCACTATTGGCGCAGAAGCTGAACTCTTCGTCGCTCAGCAGGCGGCGGTACGGCGCCGGACACTCGTACAGCCCCAGCGGCAGCGAAGCGGGCAGGGCGTCCAGCAGGGTATTCAGGGTGCGGAAGAACACTTCGCTGCCTTCATTTTTCGGGTCGAGGTGATTAGTGACCAGCACCAGTGCATCGATACCGGTGGCGGCCATCGCTGACAGCTCTTCAATCTGCTGGTCGATGGCATCGCTGATATGACCAGATGCGATCACCGGCACACGGCCAGCAACGTGTTTCACCACAAATTGCGCCAGCTCCACGCGCTCCTGCAGGCTGAGGAACTGCATTTCACTCGACTGGCAGACGGCGAACAGCGCGTCGACGCCCTGCTGCAAATACCACTCAATCAGCCGCGCCATGCCGGGATAATCAATCTGGTTATCCGTGTTAAACGGCGTCAGCATAACCGGCACAATACCTTCAATCTGTTTCATGGTTCTCTCCTGGTGGCAGCAACACACTGCCGGGATGGTTAAAAGGGTTATCAGCGCTGCGTCAGCCTGACCGCGACCTGTTGCTGGTTTGGCATATTCGATGCGCCTTCACGCTCGACGGCCAGTGAGGCAAACGCCGCCGCATAGGTGGCGGCCTGCGCAATGGTGTCGCCAGCGGCAATCGCGGCGGCAAACGCACCGTTAAAGGCATCGCCCGCGCCGGTGGTGTCGACACTCAGCGCCGGGAATGCGGCAATATGCTGAAACTGCTGGTTGTCATAGATCAGCGCGCCGCGCGAGCCCATGGTGATAATCACCCGCCGCGCGCCCTGACGGACGATCGCCAGCGCCGCCTCGCGCGCACTGGCCAGGTCGGTCACTTCAATACCGGACAGCAGCGACGCTTCGGTTTCATTCGGCGTCACCACATCGACATAGTGCAGGCTGGAGAGGATGTCAGCGGAAAACGGCGCCGGGTTCATAATTACCTGCACGCCCATGGCATGCGCCAGCTTCATCGCGTTCAGTGTGGCGGAGAAATTGTTCTCCAGCTGCAGCAGCAGCACATCCGCCGTCGCCAGTTCATGCGTCATTTCCGCCACTTCATCGTCGCTGATGGTCTGGTTCGCGCCGGAGTAAATGGCGATCATGTTCTCGCCATTGTGCTGCGAGACATAAATAATCGCGTTGCCGGTGGGTTCTGCGTCAGTCTGATACAGCCTGAACGAGTGAATATCCGACGACGACAGATGGTCAAAAGCGAACTGGCTGAACTGGTCGGTACCGACTTTTGAGACAAAGTGAACACGCGCACCGGCACGGCTGGCGGCCATTGCCTGATTCGCGCCTTTACCGCCGGGGCCAAGCGTGCTGCCCAGCGCCAGCAGCGATTCGCCGCCTTTGGGAAAGCGCGCCACTTTCGCCACGATATCGACGTTAAACGAGCCGAGAATGCACACTTTGCCTTTCATCTTGCGCGGCTTTTCCCGTTGCCAGGGCTGTTTGTGGCGCTGGCTTTCCAGCCGTTTCAGCAATACCGCGAAATTGCCGCCGGTCTCTTTAATCAGCCGGGACTGCAAATTGCGGCGCACAATAATCGCGCCACCGTGACAGCGTTGCACCAGACCCTGACGCGCCAGCGCGCTTAAGTCGCTGCGAATGGTCTCTTTGGTGACGTTAAAGGTGCTGGCGAGCCACGCCACGCTGACGCGCTCCACATCTTCAAGATAATCAATGATTTTTTCGCGTCGCTCTTCAAGAAACATAGTCACCTCAGCTAATGAATAAGAGCCTAAGGGAGCCCCGGGGGGCAAAAAGTGACAGCGATCATACGCAGCGGTGAAAAACGGAAGGAAACAAAAATGAAACCAAATGGGAGAAAATGTCAGACAGATCACAAATTTAGCGCGAAGACATCGCTGTAACCGCAGTCGGGGAGAAATAAAATCCCCTTCTGGTATAAAGCAGGGGGAAGGAGCAGGCAGGGAGTTGTCAGATCCCCTTCTGGTATAAAGCAGGGGAAGGAGCAGGCGGGGAGTTGTCCGATCCCCTTCTCGTATTAAGCAGGGGAAGGAGCAGGCAGGGAGTTGTCAGATCCTCTTCTGGTATAAAGCAGGGGAAGGAGCAGGCGGGGAGTTGTCAGATCCCCTCCCCCATAAAATGGGGGAGGGTTAGGGAGGGGGAGCAGACAACACAGATCCCGGCAGAGAAACGAACCACAGCGCCTGACACTCACTCTTCACCGCAGACAGAAATATTGGCTAACTGCCCAGCCTGATGTTTTGCGTCTACGTCAGTACGTTTTACGCCGCTTAATCCGCGGGAAGCGGGCATGCATCCGCAAATTACGCAGATTGATAACCGAAATTGCGGTGCCAATCACGACCAGCAGCGCACCGCTGACTTTAAACAGATTCATACTGTCACCCAGCACCAGCACACCCATTATCACCGCCAGTACAGGCGTCAGCAGGGAGTAGGGCATCAGCAGGTTGACGTTATAGGTTCTCAGCAGGCTGTACCACACCGAATAGGCGATAATCGATGAGGCAATCGCACTGTAAAAAATGGCGAACCAGCCGCGCCACGTCGCATGCAGCAGCGACTCAACCTGGTGGCTCTCGGTCAGCCACGATGCCACGCCAACAATCGGTATCGCGAGAAACGAAATCCACGCCGTCAGGGTTAATGGCTGAATCGGCGGCGATTTTTTAACGATCAGATTGCTGATCGCCCAGCCTGCCGCACTGCTGAGCAGCAAACACAACACCCACCAGCTCGGGATCGTCGGGCTGCCGGTCAGCGCCACCACGCCGGAGAAGGAGATGGCAATGCCCAGTATCTGTACCAGCTTCAGCTTATCTTTCAGGATCAGCATTGCCAGCAGCATCGCCATCGGCGTGCCGAGCTGCACCACCACTGCCGCCGTGCCCGCGTCGGTGAATCTCATGCCGACAAACAGCAGGGAAAAGTGCATAAAACCAAAGGTAAAGGCAAGGGGGATCAGAAAGCGCAGCTGATCGCGCGTGATACGGCAAAAAGGGATCAGCACAATTGCCACGACGACAAAACGCATAAATATCATCATCAGCGGGGGAATATCGTGTAATCCCCACTTCACCGCGACGTTATTAAATGCCCAGACAGAAACCACCATTAAAACCAGAAAAAAATGACGCAGTGCCACGACGCAGTCCTTAACTGTTGCGTTGTTTACTCACCCTCTAATGATGACATGAAACAGCGTTTTAGGGGGCGGTACAGGCAGTTATTTTTTCCGCGCAACGTCTAACGTCCTCAGAAAAAGGTATGAGACGCCAGCCGCAGGAAATGCCACACTGTGGCAGCGCAAACTGAGATAATCAGACAGCGCACGACTGGCATTAACAGATAAGGATTCTGATTCAGCATGTCATATTCAGCGATAGCTCCTTTAGCGATTATTCAGCTGGAAGTACCGCCCGTGGCGGTCAGCCAGCAGGTGGGTGAGCAGGCGCAGTGGTTTATCCAGGCGCTGCAGTTACAGCCCGGTGAGTATGTGGTGGTGCGGCCACATCTTGGCGAACAACTTCCTGACTATCAGCAGCTGTCGGCGGCGATCCTCAGTGGATCGTGGGCGATGGTGACCGATCACGCCGACTGGAGTGAGCGCACTGCCGCCTGGGTGCGCGGGGCGATTGATGCGCAGCTGCCGCTGCTCGGTGTTTGTTACGGGCATCAGCTGATGTCCTATGCACTGGGTGGTCAGGTGGCGGACAATCCGCGCGGCTGGGAGCGTGGCCTGAAGACGCTGGATAATCTGGCGCCGGACGATGCGCTGCTCGGCGTGTTACCGGCGCAGTTTGATGCCTGGTTATCACATCGTCAGTCGGTGTTGCAGCCGCCAGCGGGTGCACAGGTGCTGGCGCGTTCGGCCATCGAAGATTGTCAGATTATTCGCTATACCCCGACGGCGCTGTCGGTACAGTTCCATCCTGAGTTTGATGCGGAGATCATGACTGCCTGTCTGCCTGCTGAGGTGGCGGATGATGCTCGCCGGGTGCAGGGCACTGACTGGGCGCGTTCACTGCTGGAAAGCTTCTGGCGTGAGGCGCGTCAGCAGCAGGTGAAAGTCGGTTAAGTCACTGGCCGGGGCGTACCCGGCCTCAAGTCAGCGAGTTTTCAGCTGATATCACAGTTTCAGCGATTGCGATCTGACAGCCAGCGTTTTGTCTGCCAGCGTTAGTGGTGTGTTATTCAATTGTTAATAACGACCAACAATACTGGCAGGAGAAACACCATGCGCTACGCCTATCCCGGTTCCAAAGATTCCCTGATTACCCTTCAGCCGCGCTACGGCAATTTCATTAACGGCGAGTTTGTTCCGCCGGTAAAAGGCGATTATTTCACTAATACTTCCCCGGTTAATGGCTCGGTGATCGGTGAGTTTCCCCGTTCCGGGCTGGACGATGTTGAAAAGGCGATTACGGCAGCCCATGCTGCGGCAGACAGCTGGGGAAAAACCTCGGTGCAGGCGCGTTCGCTGACGCTGCTGAAAATCGCCGATCGGCTGGAAGAGAATCTTGAACGCATTGCGGTGAATGAGACCTGGGATAACGGTAAGCCGGTGCGTGAGACGCTGGCGGCGGATTTGCCGCTGGCGGTGGATCATTTCCGCTATTTTGCCGGTTGTCTGCGCGCGCAGGAAGGTACGGCGGCCGAGATTGATGAGTTTACCGCTGCCTATCATTTCCATGAGCCGCTGGGCGTGGTGGCGCAGATTATTCCGTGGAATTTCCCGTTGCTGATGGCGGCGTGGAAGCTGGCGCCTGCACTGGCGGCGGGGAACTGTGTGGTGCTGAAACCGGCGGAGCAGACGCCGCTGACCATTACGCTGTTTGCGGAGCTGATCAGTGATCTGTTGCCGCCAGGCGTACTGAATGTGGTGCATGGTTTTGGTCGTGAGGCCGGCGAGGCGCTGGCGTCGCATCCGCGTATCGCTAAGGTGGCATTTACCGGTTCGACTGCGACGGGCGGGCATATTCTTGAGCTGGCTGCGAAGAATCTGATCCCGTCGACGGTGGAGCTGGGCGGTAAGTCACCGAATATTTTCTTTGAAGATATTATGCAGGCTGAGCCGTCGTTTATTGAGAAAGCTGCTGAAGGGGTGGTGCTGGGCTTTCTGAATCAGGGTGAGGTCTGTACCTGTCCGTCGCGTGCGCTGGTGCAGGAGTCGATTTATGAGCCGTTTATGGCGGCAGTGATGCAGCGGGTGAAGACCATCAAGCGTGGCGATCCGATGGACAGCGAGACGATGGTGGGCGCGCAGGCATCGCAGCAGCAGTTTGATAAGATTCTTTCGTATCTGGAGATAGCGCAGAAAGAGGGGGCTGAGGTGTTGACCGGTGGCGGTATTGAGCAACTGGAGGGCGATCTCAATTCCGGTTATTACATTCAGCCGACGCTTCTGAAGGGGAATAATAATATGCGCGTGTTCCAGGAGGAGATTTTTGGCCCGGTGGTGGGGATTACCACCTTTAAGGATGAGGCGGAGGCGATCGCGATTGCCAATGATTCGATTTATGGTCTGGGGGCGGGCGTCTGGACGCGGGATATTAACCGTGCGTATCGGGTAGGCCGGGCGATTAAGGCGGGACGCGTCTGGACTAACTGTTATCACCTTTATCCGGCGCATGCGGCATTTGGCGGTTATAAGAAGTCCGGCATTGGTCGCGAAACGCATAAGATGATGCTGGATCACTATCAGCAGACGAAAAATCTGCTGGTGAGTTATAGCGTGCAGCCTCTTGGTTTCTTCTGAAGTCGGATATTTCCATTCACCTCAACTCCACGCCGCTGCCTGGCTCCCTCCCCCATACAATGGGGGAGGCTGGGGAGAGAGAACTGGCGTCTCCGCACTACTCCCTCCCCCATATAATGGGGGAGGGTTGGGGAGGGGGGGCTGGCGTCGCCGCTTCCCTATCGGTTCACCAGCTTCGGCGGTAAAGCCACCACCAGCAGGCTGCTGAGCAGCAGGCAGACGGCGAAGAACCACAGTGCGCCGCTGCTGCTGCCGGTAATATCCAGCGCCAGTCCCATCACCGAATTACTTACCAGTCCGGCGATATTGGCCAGCGAGCAGGCGAGGGCGAAACCAGTCGCTGCAGCGGTGCCCTGCAGGAAGGTGGCGGGCAGGCTGAAGAACACCGGCACCGCGCCAATAATTGCCGCCTGGGCGACAGAGAACAGTACCACCGTCGCCAGCAGGTGGCCGGAATATTGGGTGCTGGCGGCCATCGCCGCCGCGCCGATAATAAATGGCACGATGATATGCCAGCGGCGTTCGCGCATGCGATCCGAGCTGGCGCTAATCAGCAGCATGCCGAACAGCGCGGCAACGCTGGGAATGGCGGTCAGCAGGCCAATATCGGTCACGTTGCTGACACCGGCATTGCGGATAAAAGTCGGCAGCCAGAAGCCCATCGCATAGGCGCTGAGCAGGATCGAGAAATCAATACCACCCAGCATCCACACTTTCAGATTGAAAAAGCCGTCACGGAAGCGGTGTTTCGTTTCACCGGATTCGCTTTTGTCCGACCACAGTTGCTCGCTGATGACATCTTTCTCATCATCGCTCAGCCAGCGCGCCTGTTGTACGCTTTCCGGCAGCGCCCACACCGCGAGGATGCCGAGCAGTACGCTGGGCAGCCCTTCCAGCAGGAACATCCACTGCCAGCCGTGCAGGCCCAGATGTTGATCGAAATGGCTGATAATCCAGCCTGACAGTGGTGCGCCGACAATGCTGGAGAGCGGCAGGCCAATCATAAACAGCGAAATCATGCGTCCGCGCCGCCACGACGGGTACCAGCGGGTCAGGTAGAACAGTACGCCCGGCAGAAAGCCCGCTTCAGCGACGCCCAGCAGGAAACGCAGTACATAGAACTGCATTGGCGTGGTGACCAGCATAGTGGCGGCGGAGAGCAATCCCCAGCTGATCATAATGCGCGCGATCCATAAACGCGCGCCGACCCGTTGCAGAATCAGGTTGCTGGGCACTTCAAACAGAATATAACCGACAAAAAATAGCCCTGCGCCGAGACCAAAAGCCGCCTCGCTCAGCTCCAGCTGGCTGGCCATCTGCAGCTTCGCCAGCCCGACGTTAATGCGATCGAGATAGGCCGCCAGATAGCACAGGCAGAGGAATGGGATCAGTTTCCAGGTGATTTTGCGGTAAATAGCATCAACACCCGCCACAGCAGCGGGTGGGGTGAGTTCAGCAGTCATCTTTTTCTCCCGGCGAAAACTTCCACGCTGCACTGGCAGCTGCAAAAGAAGGTCTGCCGGTTCAGTCTATTTTTGTCGTTATCTGTCGACATCATAGCCAATTTGTGGAAAAAAAACCGCTGCGTTTATTGTGATTCAGTGAATATGTTATTTTCTGCGTGTTTACAGCGAGAACAGGAGTGTCTGGTGAAACGCGTACTGGCGATTACCCCGTTATTGATATGGCTATTATTACTGCTCTATATAATTGATCTTATGGCGATTATTATTAACCGTATCTCACCATCGCCAGCCCTGATTGCCTTTGCGATTTTCTTTAGCATGTTGTCTCTGGTGGCTTATATCGTCAGTTATGAAGCTTCACGCGGAAAATTTAAGCAACGGGAAAGTAATAAACTAAAAATATTTTTTATGCCGGGAAGAAAAGGGCATCTGCACCTCATCATCCGCAACTCGCGTTATGCCTTAATTGTTTTCCTGCTGGCGATGTTAATGATTGTGGTCGAGGCGAATAAATTCACCGGGATAATATTTGCGTTCGCCTGCGTGGCGGTCGGTATGACGATTGTTGAGTACTATTTTCTTCATCAGCGCGAGATCAGTCAGGAACATCGCGCGCGCGGCTGGAAAATGCTGGTGGTGTGTTTCACCGGCAGTTTGTTTTTCGCCAATATGTTTGCATCGCAATTTATTCTGGAAGCTTTTGATATCGACCCGGCAAAACTGATTTTTACCCGCTGGTCTTTTTCGTTGATTGTGATGCTGTTACTGGTCCCGCTGGAGACCTGGTTCGTACTGATGTTTTTTGGCGCGTTTTTTCGCGTAGTGCGGCGCAGCCGTCGCCAGCCGATGATGGAGATATTTGATAGTCTGACGTTAACCTGTGTGGTGGCTGCTGTCTCATTGCTGATGTTACTGCCACTGTGGTGGTCAGCGATGGGCAATACGCTGATTGGCTACTTCTATCATTTCGACACCCGCAGCACCTTTTCCTGCCAGCAACGCGACTTTACGATTATGCCCTTTGGCAATAACGTAGGATATATTCAGGTCAGCGAAGGGAAATACCGCGCGATTTATAAAAAGCACGGTGTCGTCGCTGTAGCAAGGGTGACCTGTCTGCCGGATGGCATCTTTACCTGGGACGAAATTAAATATGCCTCTGAGATTAATCGCCAGAATATCCGCCCGCAGAATAAGTCGCTTACCCCTGATAGTAAGGACCCGGCCCCGTCGAATCACGGATAATCAGCCCGGCGGAAAGGAGATTATCCGTCGACAGATAACCGCCATCGAGCATTGAAATCAGGCGGTTAATCACTGCGCCAATCATCTCGCTGACCGGCTCTTTCACGCTGGTCAGCGAGGGCTGCAGCCAGGCGGCATTGGGGATATTGTCAAAACCCGCCACCGAGACATCCTGTGGTACGCGCAGTCCGGCACTGGCGAGCGCTTTCATCGCGCCAATCGCCATATCATCATTACTCGCCAGCAGTGCGCTGAAAGGCGCCTGGCTTGCCAGCAGATGTTCCACCGCCGCCGCACCGCTTTCCGCGCTCCATTTCCCACGCACGATCAGCGCGTCCTGCGGCGCGATATGCGCGTCAGCCAGCGCCTGTTTATAGCCCGACAGGCGTTCGATAGCCGTCGGTGAATCCAGCGAGCCGCTGATAAAGGCAATATCGCGATGCCCTTGCTGCAGCAGATAACGCGTGGCCTGATAACTGGAGTCTTTATGGTCGCAGCAAACGCAGTGGCTGAGGTGCTTACGCAACTGACGATTCACCACCATGATCGGCTGCCTGTGCTGCTCGATAATCTGGTCCATGGCGTCAACGGAGAGAAAGCGCGGGTAGATGATGATGGCGTCGCAGCGCAAATCGAGCAGAAACTCAATCGCCTGGCGCTCCTCTTCGGCGCTGTGCTTGCCGTCCACCAGAATCAGCTGGCGGCCATTATCTTCCAGCGTTTTTGCCGCCTGGGAGAGTAATTCATTGAAGTAGCTACCGTTATACAGGGTGTTGGTGACCACCAGACCGATGCACTGCGAGGTGCTGCTGGCAAGGTTACGCGCCAGCAGGTTCGGGCGGTAACCCGTTTCTTCAATCGCTTTAAACACCTGCTCTTTGGTGGCTTCGCTGACGTAGCCTTTTCCGGACAATACGCGTGAAACGGTGGCTTTCGACACGCCAGCCTTTTTTGCCACTTCCTGCATCGTCGACATCACGGGTTCCTGAATACGCTAAAATTAGCGTCATTTTACACATTTCTGCGTGGCCGGGCGGGGGATTATCGGGCAGGAGCGGATTTGCCTGCCGGAACGGCGAGAAACCGTTCCGGCAGCGTGCTGGCGCGGTTCATCTGCGCCAGAGGGGGGAAGTGTCTTACAGACCGCGTTGCTCAATCAGCAGGGCGAGGTCGATTAAACGGTTGGAGAAGCCCCACTCGTTGTCGTACCAGGCGAGGATTTTCACCAGATTACCGCCAATCACCAGCGTTGACAGGCCATCAATAATCGACGAACGCGGATCGCCGCGATAATCGCTGGAGACCAGCGGTTCGTCGCTGTAACCGAGGATGCCCTGCAGCGGCCCGGACTGCGCCGCCTTGCGGAAAGCGGCGTTGACCTCTTCCACAGTCACATCGCGTTTCAGCGTCACGGTCAGGTCGACAATCGACACCACCGGCACTGGTACGCGCAGCGAGTAGCCGGTCATGCGGCCATCCAGCGCCGGGATCACCCGGCCAATCGCTTTCGCCGCGCCGCTGGAGTAGGGCACAATCGACTGAGCGGCGGCACGCGCGCCACGCAGATCTTTCTCCGGCTGGTCGTGCAGCGCCTGGCTGTTGGTGTAGGCGTGGGTGGTGTTCATCAGGCCATGTTCGATACCAAAGTTCTGATGCAGCACCTGCGCGGCGGGCGCAAGGCCGTTGGTGGTACAGCTGCCGTTGCTGATGACAAAATGCTGCTGCGGGTCATACAGTTCATGGTTGACGCCAAGCACCACCGTCAGGTCATCGCCTTTGGCTGGCGCGGAGATAATGACGCGTTTTGCGCCGCCGTGGGTGATATGCACCGCCGCTTTGTCGCGCTCGGTGAAGAAGCCGGTGGCTTCAATCACAATATCGACGCCTGCGCTGCTCCACGGAATATTGGCCGGGTCGCGCTCTGAGAACACCTGAACCGCTTTACCATCCACCACTAACTTGCCTTCAGCGGCTTCCACCGGCACTTTCAGCGTGCCCAGCAGTGAGTCATGTTTCAGCAAATGGGCGAGGGTTTTGCTGTCCGTCAGATCATTGATGGCGACAATTTCAATATCTTTGCGATCCAGTGCAGCACGTAACACGTTACGACCGATACGGCCGAAGCCATTAATACCGACCTTTACCATGGTGACCTCCAGTGATGTTGTTATCTGTCATCACTGTAGGCAGAGAAGAAGGTGGCGTAAATGACAAATAACGATCAATTTACGCCAGTTTGCGGCAGTGGAAGCGCTGACGGTATTCGCCGGGGGTCAGATGCAGCTGCTTTTCAAAGATGCGGCGCAGATTCAGACTACTGCCAAATCCGCTGGCGCGGGCGACCTGATCCAGCGTCTCCACCGTCTGCTCCAGACGATGACGGGCGGCGGCAAGGCGCGCTTCGGCGACATAACGGGCCGGTGTTGCGCCGGTCTCGCGGGTAAATACGCGGGTGAAATTGCGCGGGCTCATGGCGATATGCTCCGCCAGTTTTTCCACCGACAGGTCAGCGGCAAGGTTATCGAGTATCCACGTCTGCAGCGCCGCCACCGGGCCATGATTGCGTGCCTGATTAAGATGATAGCGGCTGAACTGCAGCTGGCTGCCGGGACGGCGCAGATACATCACTAAATCCTGCGCGACATCGCGCGCGACGGTGAAGCCGTAATCTTCCTCAATCAGCGCCAGCGTGAGATCAAATCCCGATGTCACGCCGCCAGAGGTCCAGAGATTGCCATCCTGAATATACAGCGGGCCGCCTTCGACCTTCACCCGCGGGAAGCGTGCCTGCAGGGTGTCCAGCAGCCGCCAGTGGCAGGTCGCCCGGCGGCCATCCAGCAGGCCACTTTGCGCCAGCAGCATCGCGCCACCGCAGATGGACGCCACGCGGCGCGCATGAGGCGCAGCCAGGCGTAACCAGTCCGCCACCGCATCGCCTTCCTCCTGACTGATGCCGCGACCGGTGATCATAATCGTGTCGCGCGGTTCGCGCGGGTCGAGCTGCGCCAGACGGTGATCCGCCAGCAGATTCAGCCCGGACTGACCATGGATCACCTGGTGAGGCTGTGTGGTGGCTACCGTGACGCTGTAACGTGGTTCGGTTAAGCCGTCGTTATGCAGCCGGTTCGCCTGCATCAGAATGTCGGCGATACCCGTTGACTCAAACAGCATGCCGCCTTCAGGGACGATAATCAGGATGTTTTTCATGTCCGAAAAAGTACCTCATTAACAAAATAAGTCAATACCTTGCGCTGGCACTGTTGAAGTAGATCACTATCACAAAAATAAAATTATCTGCATTCATCTATTGAACTGTTACCAGTAACTAAACACTCTTGTGTGGAACCGGTTACCTATGACGTGAAAACCTGATAACGATAAAGAGTGGTTACTGATGTCGCAGAATTTTAATGCTGTATCAAAATCTATCGTCGACGCCATTGGCGGGGCGGAGAATATCGCTGCTGTTACCCACTGCATGACGCGTCTGCGTTTCGTGCTGCACGATGAAACGGTCGTCGACAGCGCCAGGCTGAAAGCGATTAAAGGCGTGATGGGCGTGGTGAAGAACGAGAAGCAGTGCCAGGTGATTATTGGCAACAACGTTTCGCGCGCTTACGCTGAAGTGCTGAAACTGCTGCCGGCGGACGCGTCTGCCGCCGCTGCCGCGCCACAGAAACAGAAACTGACGCTGAAACGCATCGGCGCAGGGATTCTGGATGCGCTGATTGGCACCATGTCGCCACTGATCCCGGCGATTATCGGCGGTTCAATGGTGAAACTGCTCGCCATGATCCTCGACATGACCGGCGTGTTTGAGAAAGGCTCCTCGACGCTGGTTATCCTTAACGTGATTGGCGACGGCGCATTCTTCTTCCTGCCGATCATGGTGGCTGCCTCTGCGGCGGTGAAATTTAAAACCAATATGTCACTGGCGATCGCCATCGCCGGGGTGCTGGTGCATCCCAATTTTGTCGATCTGATGGCGAAAGCGGCGCAGGGCCAGCAGGTGGAGTTCATCGGCATGACGGTCACGGCGGTGAAATACACCTATACCGTGATCCCGGCGCTGTGTATGACGTGGATTCTTTCTTACATTGAGAAATGGGTGGATCGCATTACCCCAGCGGTAACGAAAAACTTCCTGAAACCGATGCTGATCGTGCTGATTGCCGCGCCAATTGCCATTATGTTAATTGGTCCGCTGGGCATCTGGATCGGCAGCGCGATTTCGGCGCTGGTATATACCATCCACAGCTACCTCGGCTGGCTCTCCGTGGCCATTATGGGCGCACTGTGGCCGCTGCTGGTAATGACCGGTATGCATCGCGTCTTCACGCCGACTATTATCCAGACCATCGCGGAAACCGGCAAAGAGGGCATGGTAATGCCGTCAGAAATCGGCGCCAACCTGTCGCTGGGCGGCTCGTCGCTGGCGGTGGCCTGGCGTACTAAAAATCCGGAACTGCGCCAGACGGCGCTGGCCGCGGCGGCCTCGGCAATTGTTGCCGGGATCTCCGAACCGGCGCTGTATGGCGTTGCGGTACGGCTGAAACGCCCGCTGATCGCCAGCCTGATTAGCGGCTTTATCTGCGGCGCCGTCGCCGGCATTGCCGGACTCGCCAGCCACTCGATGGCCTCGCCAGGGCTGTTTACCAGCGTGCAGTTCTTCGACCCGGCCAACCCAATGAGCATTGTCTGGGTGTTTGCGGTGATGGTGCTGGCGGTGGTGCTGTCGTTTGTTATTACCTTATTGCTGGGCTTCGATGATATCCCGGTAGAAGAAGAAAAAACCGCCAGCGCAGAAGCGGCGGCACCCGCTCTGAGCGCGGTCAAAGCGAACTAAACAAAGGAGAAACTGATGTCAGCAACGGCATTTCCCGCAGGATTTTTATGGGGCGGCGCGATTGCCGCCAACCAGGCGGAAGGCGCATGGCGCGAAGGCGGCAAAGGGATCACGACGGTTGACATGATCCCGCATGGCGCGGAGCGTCTGGCGGTCAAGCTGGGTCAGCAGAAGCGTTTTAGCCACCGCGACGATGAGTTTTACCCGAGCCACGAGGCGATCGATTTCTACCATCGCTACAAAGACGATATCGCGCTGATGGCGGAGATGGGGTTCACCGTGTTCCGCACCTCCATCGCCTGGAGCCGCCTCTATCCCAATGGCGACGAGCTGACGCCGAATGAAGCAGGTATCGCTTTCTACCGCGATCTGTTCGCCGAGTGTAAGAAATACAATATCGAACCGCTGGTGACGCTGTGCCACTTTGATGTACCGATGCATCTGGTGACGGAATACGGCTCGTGGCGCAACCGCAAAATGGTGGAGTTCTTTACCCGCTACGCGCGCACCTGTTTTGAAGCCTTTGATGGCCTGGTGAAATACTGGCTGACCTTTAACGAGATCAATATCCTGCTGCACAGCCCGTTCTCAGGCGCAGGTCTGGTGTTCGAGGCTGGCGAAAATCAGGACCAGGTAAAATATCAGGCGGCGCACCATGAGCTGGTGGCCAGTGCGCTGGCGACAAAAATTGCCCATGAAGTGAACCCGAATAACCAGGTTGGCTGCATGCTGGCGGGCGGCAATTTCTATCCGTGGTCCTGTAAGCCGGAAGATGTCTGGGCTGCGCTGGAAAAAGATCGCGAAAACCTGTTCTTTATCGATGTGCAGGCGCGCGGCAGCTATCCGTCATACAGTGCGCGCGTGTTCCGCGAGAAAGGGGTTGAGATCGCCATGGAGCCGGGTGATGCCGCGATCCTGAAAAACACCGTCGATTTTGTCTCTTTCAGTTATTACGCTTCACGCTGCGCTTCGGCGGAGATGAACGAACAGAACAGCAGCGCCGCTAACATCGTTAAGTCGCTGAAGAACCCGCACATCCAGGCCAGCGAATGGGGCTGGGGCATCGACCCGCTGGGGTTACGCATCACGATGAATATGATGTATGACCGCTACCAGAAGCCGCTGTTTCTGGTGGAGAACGGGCTGGGGGCAAAAGATGAGGTTAACGCGCAGGGCGAAATCAATGATGACTACCGCATCAGTTATCTGCGCGAACATATCAAAGCGATGGCGGATGCGATTGCCGATGGCATTCCGGTGATGGGCTACACCTCGTGGGGCTGTATCGACCTGGTGGCCGCTTCGACCGGTGAAATGAGCAAGCGCTATGGCTTTGTCTATGTTGATCGCGATGATCAGGGGCAGGGCACCCTGGCGCGCACCCGCAAGAAATCGTTCTGGTGGTACAAAAAAGTGATTGCCAGCAATGGGACGGACTTAGCGTGATATTGGTCGCGCAGAGCATTTAAGTGGTTAACGGGCGGCGGCTGCGTCGCCCGCACTTCCTCACCCGGTAATCTTGCCGAATGCGGCATATCCCGACTCCGTTTTCCGCTTATTCCCCTCTCCGTCCTTTAACTCCTGCTGATTTCACATCATTCAAGGCTTTTTATGCGGCGGATCCAACCCTCCTGTGGGCAACAATGTTGCATCATCGAGCAATAAAATGATTGAAAGTAACATTATCGAGCATAACTGGACATAAAGTAGTATCCTCAACTCGCTACTCTATTTCATCAGCACATTCTGAGGGACAGCAACATGAGTCATTTGCCTGATATCGCGTTTTTACACCAGCTGGCCAATGCCGCCAGCCTGCAAACGCTGCCACGTTACCGCCGTGAATTGCAGCAGGTGGAGAGCAAGCCGAAAGCGGGATTTAACTTTGACCCGGTGACGGAAGCGGATCGCGCCGCAGAACAGGTGATGCGCGAACTGATTACGCGCCACTATCCGCAGCATGCCATTATGGGTGAGGAGTTTGGCGTCAGTGGCGACGGCCCGTTACAGTGGGTGCTGGACCCGATTGACGGTACGCGTCCATTTCTCTGTGGCATTCCGGTGTGGGGCACGCTGATTGGCCTGCAGGACAATGGCCGTGCGGTGATGGGCATGATGAGCCAGCCTTTTATTGGCGAACGCTTCTGGGCAGATGGTCGCCAGGCGTGGAGCAGCAGCGTGCACGGTTTGCAACAGCTGCAGACGCGTAAAAACCTCACGCTGGCGCAGGCGGTGTTACATACCACCGCGCCGAAACCCGCAGGCATGCACAGTGAGATTAACTTCGCCGCGCTGGAGCAGCAGGTGCTGATGACACGTTATGGCGGTGAGTGCTACGCCATGGCGATGCTGGCCGCAGGCCGCATTGATCTTTGCGTGGAGTTCTCGCTGCAGCCTTATGATATCGTGGCGCTGATCCCGGTGATTGAGCAGGCGGGCGGCGTTGTGACCACGCTGGATGGCGGACGGGCGGAAAACGGCGGCGCGGTGCTGGCCAGCGGCTGCCCGGCGCTGCATCAACAGGTTCTTGAGATACTTAACGGCTAATCAGCAGGGAAACAGAGATCTATGCCAGATTTTACCCGCACGCTTACGGCGGATGCGCCGGAATTTGTTCCGGCGAAACGTGAACAGGTCGCGACGCGACTGATGTTTTTTATTGCCGGATTCGCTACTGCCGCCTGGGCGGCGCTGGTGCCCTTCGCCCGGCTGAACACTGGCGTCAGTGATGCCGAACTGGGTCTGCTGCTGCTGTGCCTCGGCGGCGGCGCGCTGGTGGCGATGCCGCTCACCGGGCCGCTGACCACCCGTTTCGGCTGCCGTGCGGTGCTGATTGTCACCGTGCTGCTGTTCAGCATGATGCTGCCGCTGCTGTCGTTTATCGACAGCGGCCTGTGGCTGGCGCTGGCGCTGCTGGTGTTTGGCGTTGGCGTCGGCATTACCGACTGTGCGATGAACGTGCAGGCGATCATTGTTGAGAAAGCGGCGGATCGGCCGGTGATGTCCGGTTTCCACGGTTTCTACAGCGTGGGCGGTATTGCCGGGGCTGGCGCGATGAGTGCGCTGATGATCCTCGGCATGTCACCGCTGACCGCCAGCCTGACAGTGTCGGGCACGGTGCTGGTGTTACTGGCGCTGAGCATCAGTGGCTTACTCAGCTATGCCAATCCCTCTTCCGGCCCGGCCTTTGCCTTCCCGCGCGGCGCGGTGTTTCTGCTGGGTGCGGTGTGCTTTGTCAGCTTCCTGGCGGAAGGGGCGGTGCTGGACTGGAGCGCAGTATTCCTCACGCAGTACCGTGAGTTGCCGGAAGCCTCCGGTGGTCTGGGTTTTGCCTGTTTTGCCGCCACGATGACCCTTGGCCGTTTAACCGGTGACCGGATTGTCGCCCACTTTGGTGCATACCGGGTGGTGGTGGTGGGGGCGCTGACCGCGATTTGCGGGTTCTGCCTGTCGGTGTTTCTGCCGCACTGGCTGTTTTCGCTGTGCGGTTACGCGCTGATTGGTATTGGCTGCGCCAATATTGTGCCAGTGATGTTTTCCGCGATTGGCCGTCAGACCAGCATGCCGCAGGCGGTGGCAGTGCCTGCCGTCACGACCATGGGCTACCTCGGCATCCTCGCAGGGCCAGCCAGTATTGGCTTTGTTGCGCAGTTCAGTTCGCTGCCGATGGCGTTTCTGCTGGTGGCGGCGTTGCTGCTGGTGGTGGCGCTGGTGGCGCGCAAAGCAACCTGACCGCCCCTCCCTCATAACATGAGCGAAGGCTGGGGAAAGCAGCTCAACCCTCTCCATACCGCTCCCTCTCCCATAAAATGGCGGGAGGGCTGGGGAAACATACCGCTCCCTCTCCCATAAAATGGGGGAGGGCTGAGGAAACATACCGCTCCCTCTCCCATAAAATGGGGGAGGGCTGGGGAAACATACCGCTCCCTCTCCCATAAAATGGGGGAGGGCTGAGGAAACATACCGCTCCCTCTCCCATAAAATGGCGGGAGGGCTGGGGAAACATACCGCTCCCTCCCCCATAAAATGGGGGAGGGCTGGGGAGGGGGAGCAACTATCTCCGTACTGGCCTCCCTCCACTCGCCGTTATAGACAGCGTCCTCACAAAAATGGCACTCAGACAAAGGTAACGCAACGGCGATTTTGCTGAGATAGCGCCATACTAACCACAACGTACCGCTACGCCTGCTGATCAAAAGAGGGACTGATGATTATCTCCGCTTCCACGGATTACCGCGCGGCGGCCAAACGCCGTCTGCCGCCTTTCCTGTTCCACTATATCGATGGTGGCGCCTATAACGAACATACCCTGCGCCGCAACAGCGCTGACCTCGCGGATATCGCCCTGCGCCAGCGCATTCTGAAAAATATGTCGGCGCTGAGTCTGGAAACCACGTTGTTTGACGAAAAACTGGCGATGCCGCTGGTGCTGGCGCCGGTGGGGCTGACCGGTATGTACGCCCGGCGCGGTGAGGTGCAGGCGGCGCGCGCCGCAGAGCAAAAAGGCATTCCGTTTACGCTCTCGACGGTATCGGTATGTCCGATTGAAGAGGTGGCACCGGCGATTAACCGCCCGATGTGGTTTCAGCTGTATGTGCTGAAAGATCGCGGATTTATGCGCAATGCGCTGGAGCGCGCGCAGGCGGCTGGCGTCAAAACGCTGGTGTTTACCGTCGATATGCCAGTGCCGGGCGCACGCTACCGCGATGCGCACTCCGGCATGAGTGGCCCGTATGCCGCACAGCGCCGGATGCTGCAGGCGGCGCTGCATCCGCAGTGGGCGTGGGACGTCGGTTTGCACGGTAAGCCACACGATTTGGGTAATGTCTCTGCTTATCGCGGCAAACCCACCACGCTGGAGGATTATATCGGCTGGCTGGCGGCGAACTTCGATCCGTCGATCTCCTGGCAGGATCTGGAGTGGATTCGTGAGTTCTGGCAGGGGCCAATGATTATCAAGGGCATTCTCGATGCCGATGACGCGCGTGATGCAGTGAAGTTTGGCGCCGACGGCATTGTGGTCTCCAACCACGGCGGCCGCCAGCTCGACGGCGTACTCTCCACCGCACGCGCCTTACCGGCAATCGCCGATGCGGTAAAAGGCGATATCACCATTCTGGCCGACTCGGGTGTTCGCACCGGGCTGGATGTGGTGCGTATGCTGGCGCTCGGCGCAGACAGCGTGATGCTCGGGCGCGCCTTTGTTTACGCGCTGGCGACGGCGGGCGAAGCCGGGGTGGTGAATCTGCTGAACCTGTTCGAAAAAGAGATGCGCGTGGCGATGACGCTGACCGGGGCGAAGTCGATTGCGGAAATTAATCGGGAATCGCTGGTGGGGTTGCCATCGTAGATATACTCCCTCCCCCATAAAATGGGGGAGGGTTGGGGAGGGGGAGCAACTGGCACTGAGTCGTTAGTTCCCCCATACCAGCCTTCCCCCGCCAGCGGGGGGAGGGGCATGAGCAAACAGCGTGATTACTTCGCCGCTGCTGCTGCCTGTTTCACCCAGTCATCAAAGGTGGCCTGATGCGCGTTAATCCAGCCATCCACATGCCGCTGAATGTCCTCAGCAGAAGATTCACCGGCATGCATACGCTGATTCTGCGCATTCACATCCGCCAGCGGCAGTTTCACAATCGAAAACAGTTTCGCGGCGGCAGGGTTTTGCGCAGCCCACTGCTTATTGGCGACTACACGTTCATTGTTGGCTTTGAAGCCGTAGTTTTTGCCATTCGGCAGACGGGTATCGACATCCTTCTGCGATCCCGGATTCGCCGAGAACGGCACCGTCAGCCACACCACATCTTTACCCGGCTTGAGCACATCGCTGACCCAGTAAGGCGTCCAGGTAAAATAGAGCACCGGCTGACCGGCTTTATAACGGCTCAGCGTGTCGGCAATAATTGCTGAATAGTTGCCGCTGTTCTGCGTCACGGTGTTGCTCAGGCCGTAGGCGTTGATCTGCGTATCAATCACTGCGCCGCACACCCAGCCTGGATTACAGCCCGCCAGGTCCGCTTTACCATCGCCATCAGCATCGAACAGCTGCGCCAGTTTCGGGTCTTTCAGCTGCGAAATATCGGTGATGTGATATTTATCGGCGGTCTTTTTATCAATCAGATAACCCTGTGCTGCACCGCTGATATAGTTGCCTTCGCGATAGAATTTCCTGGCACCGCCTGCGGCGTTATACATATCTGTTTGCAGCGGTTCCCAGTTCACCGCCATATAAGTGGCATCGCCAGCGGCAATGGCGGTATAGGCGACGTTGTATTCCACCTCTTTGGTTGGCTGGACGTCATAACCCAGTTTTACCAGCGCCCGGTTAACCAGTTCCGTCTGAAACGACTCTTCCGGCAGGGTACTTTGTAAAGGATAAACAGTGACGCCTTTGCCGGGGAGATCGGCGGCGAACAGGGCGGGAGGGGTGAAGAGTGTGGCAAGGGCAAGAGCGGTCATTCTGGTGTTGCGCATAATACAAACCTTATTGTTATTACAGGTTAAGCCAGAAATGGCAGGGGTATTCCCGAAGTGATGCACGGGGGAATGAGGTGCGGCAGGGAGGCTAAACACTGTGCAGAGCCTGCGACAAACGGCTGAGATGAACAGTGTTATCTCCCTGAATGCAGGGATAGCGGGGATTTGCGGGAACGTCTGATAATCTCTTTTCGTCATGCGGTACGGTATGGCTTATCACAGTTTCACCGTGCTGTGGTGAAACGCGCCGTTATTCTTCCTGGTTATCAAATTTTATACTGTTTATACCCTAACATACTGAGCGGGTGAGGCAAGTCCCTGTTTTGTCGGGATGATCAGCGCAAGTTGCAGCCATGGTGTCGGCGCAGGCGACAAAGTCCTGAGTCGCATTCATCAATTCCATTCATTAGCGCAAGCGTATTTCAGCCGATTCCGCAGGGTAGTGAAAGGCGCACAGTGCCCCAGCGTTATTTCCCGTGGGCAAAATGCGCCAGCGCCTGTTCGCCTGCCTCATCCACTGGCAAATACACCAGCAAACGCACGCCATCACGCGGCGCAGAGAACCAGTTCACCTGCTGCATATTGAAAGCGCCCAGTTGCGGATGAACGAACTGTTTCATCTGGTTCTCAATACCGCGCACTTCATGACGCTGCTGCCACTGCAGCCTGAACTCATCCGAGGCGGCGAAAAAGCGTTCCAGCAGCTCCTCCCAGCGCGGGTCGCCGCGATGTTCGGCCATTCCGGCACGAAAATAGGCGACAAAAGTCGGCAGGATACAGTCACGGTTACCCAGGCTGGCGCGCCACTGCTGATTGGTCAGGAACTGGTAAATACAGTTGCGTTCCTCCGGTGGCACCTGATCCAGGTCGACGCCTGTCAGGCGACAAAAGCTCTGGTTATAGCCAATGATATCGAAATTGGGCTTCTGCATGCTGGCGGGATGCGGCAGCAGCGCGTCGAGCAAACGGCGCGACGCCGCACTCAGTCCCTCGCAAATCGCAGCCGCGGGGGCTTCCGCTGGTGGCAGCCCCGCCAGTACAAACAGATGGCGTGTCTCGGTGGGCGTGCACTGCAGCGCAGTGGCGATAGCGGCCATCACCGCTGCAGAAGGGTTCACCTCGCGTCCCTGTTCGAGCCAGGTGTACCAGGTCACACCAACATCCGCCAGCAACGCCACCTCTTCACGCCGCAAACCTGGCGTGCGACGGCGACCACTGCGTGGCAGTCCCAGACGCTGTGGATCGAGGCTTTCACGCCGCGTGCGCAAAAACGCCGCCAGCATTTTGCGGCTGTCGTCGAGCGAGGTGGTTCGCGTCTCCTGCAGCGGGAAAAGACTCATGGCTGACTCCAGAATAGTAGTGCCAGTACCAGTATAAGCAGGAACTGGTACCCGTTTAATTGTTCTGGAATGCTACGTCGACCTGCTGAATGATGCAATGGAGTCATTGATGAATAATCATCCTGTTTCACTCGGCAACGCCGGTCTGGTGTTGCTGTTAACCGCGCAAATGCTGCCGCTGATTGATACCTCAATCACCAATGTGGCGCTGGATGCGTTAACCCATTCACTCGGTGCCAGCCATACCGAGCTGGAGCTGATTGTGGCGTTGTACGGTGTGGCGTTTGCGGTGTGCCTGGCGCTGGGGAGTAAGCTGGGCGATAACCTTGGACGTCGACGCATCCTGTTATGGGGCGTGGCGCTGTTTGGTTTTGCTTCATTGCTGTGCGGTATCGCCGCGTCGGTGGAACACCTGCTGGCCGCGCGTACGTTGCAGGGGATGGGGGCGGCGCTGATTGTGCCGCAGATCCTTGCCACGCTGCATGTCACACTCAAAGGCAGTGCCCATGCGCGCGCGATTAGCCTGTATGGCGGAATCGGCGGCATCGCCTTTATTATCGGCCAGATGGGCGGCGGCTGGCTGGTGTCGGCGGATATCGCCGGTCTTGGCTGGCGCAACGCTTTTTTTATCAATGTGCCGATCTGTGTACTGGTGCTGCTGGTCAGCCAGCGCTATCTGCCGGAAACGCGCAGCAGCGTTGCGGCGCGTATTGACTGGCTGGGCACCGCAATACTGGCGCTGATCCTGTGTTGTCTGCTATTTCCGCTGGCGCTTGGCCCGCAGCTGCACTGGCCGTGGCCGTTGCAGGCAGCACTGATTGCAGTGATCCCGCTGGGGATCTGGATGCGCAGCGTGGCGTTAACGCAGCAGCAACGCGGACAGCCCTCGCTGCTGCCGCCACGCCTGTTGCAGCTGAGCAGTATCCGCTCCGGCCTGCTGATCGCGGTGCTGTTTTTCACCTGCTGGTCGGGGTTTATGTTCTGTATGGCGCTGACCCTGCAGGCGGGAATGGCGATGGCGCCGTGGCAGTCCGGTAACAGCTTTATTGCGCTGGGCATCGCTTACTTTGTCTCCGCCTGCTATGCGCCAAAACTGATTGCCCGCTACAGCAGCAGCCGGATTTTACTGACCGGCATCGCCATTCAGCTGGCAGGGCTGCTGGCATTAATTGCCACACTTTACTGGCTGAGAACCTCGGCGGGGGCGCTGGCGATCGCGCCGGCGACGGCGCTGATTGGCTATGGTCAGGCGCTGATTGTGAACAGTTTTTACCGTATTGGTATGCGTGATATCCAGCCTGACGACGCCGGAGCAGGCAGTGCCATTTTAAGCACCCTGCAGCAGGCGACGCTCGGGCTGGGACCCGCGTTTTTTGGCGCAGTGCTTTTACACGTGCTGCAGGGCGGTAAACAAGGCTATCCGCTGGCGATGATCGGCGTGCTGCTGCTGGAAGTGGTGATGATGTTGCTGCTGGCAGCGATCACCGTGGCGCGTCGTCAGCGGCTGAGCGGGTGTCTGACGGGGGTGCGGTAGCCTCTGCTGCGGCCTGGGGGGTGCGCGTAGCGTGCAGAATACGGATAAATTCAGGACACTGCAGATGATCTGGCGCGGGGCAATGGGCGACATGCTTCAGACCCTCGCGCACTTTCTCCAGCTGGCGAATGGTGTTATCGATCTCGTCCGCCTTGTTGAGCATCCGTTGCCGATTGATCTGCACTTTACCGCCTGTAGCCAGCATCGCGGCGATATCATCCAGCGAAAAGCCAGCGGTGCGACCCAGCGCAATCACTGCCAGGGTGGTCAGCACATTATCGCAATATTGCCTCCTTAGGCCATGACGACCCACAGGCTGAATCAGCCCTTTTTTCTCGTAAAAACGCAAAGTTGATGGCGCCACGCCGCTGATCCTCGCGACCTCGCCTATATCCAGTTCTTTCATCGTTGACTTAAACCTGACGTTAAGTTGCACAATGCCTGCCAGCTTAACATTGACTCATCACAGGAGCACGCAGATGACGCTGGAAACGCATGTATGGATTTGGCTGGTGGGGTGTGGCGCGACGCTGTGCATGGACGGCTGGGCAGTGCTGCAGAAAAAACTGCTGGGCATCCCTTCACTCAATTATGCGCTGGTCGGGCGCTGGGTGCTGGGGATGCCGCGCGGCATTATGGTTCATCGGCCGATCACGGCGAGCGCGGCGATGAAAGGTGGAACACCTGCGGGCTGGGTGCTGCATTATCTGATCGGCATTGGGCTGGCTTATGTGCCGGTGCTGATGTCCGGAACGGCATGGTTAGCCAGTCCCTCGCCAGGGATCGCGCTGTTGACGGGCTTGTGCAGCGTCGCCGCGCCGTTTCTGATGATGCAGCCCGCGCTGGGTTTTGGTATCGCCGCGTCGAAAACCCCACGACCGATGAAGGTGCGGGCGCTGAGTCTGCTGGCTCATCTGATGTTTGGCGCCGGACTGTATCTGGCGGCGCAGGCCGTGGCCTGCACACTTGCCGCCCTGCTGGGTGGCGAATTTCTCCTGGCGTGATATTATATACTTCATATATGTTTCGTATATAAATGAGATCGCTATGGGAATCGTGAAAATTTCCGACCTGATGCATGAAAACCTGCGGGTGGCGAGCAACGCGCTCAGCCGCTCGATCAATGCCCAGGCCGAACACTGGCTGAAAGTGGGGATGCTGACGGAACTCTATCCGCATCTGACTTATCAGGAACTGATCAGAAAGCTGGTGCTGGCTGAGCTGGAGGGAGATAGCGATATAAGTCAACTGGTGCGCGACAAAACCTTGTCGGCAGAAAAGGAGCAACAAGCCTGATGCGTAATACCAAAATTCACAGTACGGAAGAGATCGAACTGGCGCGTGCGGCGGGTCACGACGCGGCAAAAGTGCTGGAAATGATTAAGCCCTGGGTACGCCCGGGCATCACCACTGATGAAATCGACCGCCTGTGCCATGAGTTTATCGTCAATGAGCTAAAGGTGATCCCGGCGAATATCGGTTATCACGGTTATACCCGCACCGTCTGCACCTCGGTTAATCATGTGGTATGCCACGGTATTCCGGCGGATAAGAAGCTGAAAGAGGGCGATATCGTCAATATTGATGTCGCGATTATTAAAGATGGCTGGTACGGCGATACCAGCCGCATGTATTTTGTCGGCGAGCCATCTATTCGCGCGAAGCGGCTGGTGGATGTCACCTGGCATTCGATGGCGGCGGGCATTCGTACCGTGCGGCCTGGCGCCACGCTCGGCGATATTGGCGCGGCAATCCAGCAGGTGGCGGAAGGCGCCGGATTCTCTGTGGTGCGCGAGTATTGCGGCCATGGTATTGGCCGTATCTACCATGACGACCCGCAAATCCTGCACTACGGCACGCCAGGTTCCGGCATGATGCTGGAGAAGGGAATGATCTTTACTATCGAGCCGATGATCAACGCGGGCAAGGCGGCGACCAGCGTGCTGGGCGATGGCTGGACGGTGGTCACCAAAGATCGTTCGCTCTCCGCGCAGTGGGAACATACTGTGGCAGTGACGGACAGCGGTTTTGATCTGCTGACGCCGTGGCCGGATGGCGCGGGCGAATATCAAGTGATCTGATAGCTAATCGATCGTCGCTGCGCGGAGTAACTAAACACTTTTAAGTGTACATTTGTATCAAAGTTAGGTTTTTAATCTTTATTACTCACCACGCTGACAAACGGCGGTGCTTATGGCATCGCCGTTTTTTATGCCGTCTGTATGCATATACAAATATCACTGATACAGCGATAATTTATGCTTTATTTGTCAGGCAGTTCCCTGGTCTCAGGACGCAGCTGTCAGTTTGTTTCAGGAAATATCTCTATGACGCTGTCGAAAAGCGAAGCGACGCAGGACAAAATCATCCGTGCCGCCGCCGCCGTAATCCGGCGTGACGGGTTGCAGGCCTGCACCCATCGCGCGGTGGCGCAAGAAGCGGGCGTGTCGCTGGGCACCACCACCTATCAGTTTCGTACTCTCGACGATTTGCTTAACGCGGTGATGCAGCTGGCGATTGAGGAGTTTGCCGCCAGCACGCGCAGCTGGCTGACGGTCAATGCTTTTCAGCCAGCGGAAGAGGTGCTGACCCGTTTTGTGCTCTGGACGCTGGGCGAACGCCTGCGTCTCGGCACCGAATATGAACTGTTTGTCGCCGCGGTTTCGCGGCCGCTGTTACGCCCCTGCGCACTGCACTGGCTGGAAGTTCATGAAGAATTAGTGCAGGAATTTCTGCGGCTCAGCCCGCGACAGGCTCGTGCTGCGGTGACGTTTATTGATGCCTGGCTGATGCGCGGCGTGCTGGATGAGACGGACTCGGTCGTGGACGAGAACACATTGCAGGTGGTGTTTAGCGCCATTGTGCACAGTGAACCATAGCATCAGTCGCGTGCGCTCAGTGTTGCGGGAATATTCGCCAGCGATTCACTCTGTGAAGACGAACCGCTGGCGCACGGTGGGCCCGATCAGGCGTAAATCTTCTCGCCTGCTTCGATCGCCAGCGGGATGTTATTTTCCGGCGGCGGCAGCGGGCAGGTGGCTGCGGGGGTGTAGGCGCACATCAGGTTTATCGCGCGGTTGAAGTCCAGCAGCACGCGACCGCTGGCATCCGGCGGCGCGACGGTCAGGGCGCGTTGCTTGTCTGAAGTCGTTTTCCCGGAGGTATTATCGGTAAACAGCAGCTGCAAATTTTCCCCCGCCGCGAAGGCCGTCAGACGCACGGTTTCCCCCTGCAGCGTAAACTCAATATAGCCCGGCGCGCTGTAGAGATGCGTGATACCCGGCGCCACCGCATCAACCGTTACGTTCTGCGGCTGCGGATAGCGGGTAAACTGCGCCTCGATACGCCAGGCGGGATCGGGATAATATGCCGGTACGCCAGTAAACTGCTGCAGCGTCTTGTACTGCGGGTTACGCGGCCTTAACAGATACAGACCGCTGCGGCGCGCCACTTCCAGTTTTGTATCACCATATTCCGCATACACCGAGGTGTTATCTGGCAGCTCGCCAAAGCTGAATTCGCCGCTAAGGGTTTTTTCCTGCCAGCTTAAGCTTTCACCCGCTGCCAGCGTCACCACCACTTCGTTATTACGTGTCTGCCACGCGCCCGGCACGCCATCGAAGTGCTGCGGGTTCGCATCTATCCAGTGCAGGCCGGTGATGGCTAAAAAGCCGTACGGATCGGCCAGCCGTGTCAGGTGCGCCTGATGCCAGTTTTCCCACTCGTCATAAAACGGTTTATTTCTGTCATCCGCATTCACGGTTGTTGCATATTTATCCACTTTGTCGCCTGTGCTCATGCTCGTCCTCGATCAGAAATGTCACTTTTTCATGAATATGGCATAGATCGTTCTGACGGGAAATCGTGATAACAGACTATCAAAAGAACAATATCCGCTGAGAAATTGCAGATTACGCAAAAAATGGCGAAGAATGTGATTTACTGAGTGCGGCGCCGTCCGTCCCCTGGTGCCGCCCTGCAGAGAATACTCCGAGTTCGCCTCATCAGACGTGCATCTGAGTCTCATAATCCTTTATCATTGCACTGCGAGCTAATCACCACCTTACAGGAGCACTTTCGCACCATGATTCGCTGTTTCACTCTGACTACTGTTGCCGCCGTTTTGGCTTTGACGGGTTGCGCCAAACCTGCGCCTACTGGACCGGTGGCCGATTTCTCTACCGGCAATACGCTGGTTACCGTTACCCATGTTCCGGCGCCAACGGAAGATGGGACGACGGTGTTTGTCACCGTGGATGGCAATGATGCTGGAGCGCTGGAAAAGGGCGGCAGTCTGACACTGAGTATTCCTGCGGGTTCGCATGATATTGGCGGCTATGCACGCTCAATTATCGGCCGCGTGACTATTTCGCCAATCAAGGTCACCACCAACAGTGAGACCGTGAAGCATGTCGTCTATACCGTGACGAAGACCAAACCCGAGTTTATCGAGCAGAAAAGCGAGCCGGTGAAGAAGGTGCAGGAAGCGCAGGCGCCGCAGCAACAGGCGAAGCAGAGCAGTGAGACGCAGCAGACGGAAACGCAGTCAGCGGAAACCCAGTCCGCGCAGCAGAGCAGTTCAACGTCAGGGGAAACCCAGTCCGCGCAGCAGAGCAGTTCAACGTCAGCGGAAACCCAGTCCGCGCAGCAGAGCAGTTCAACGTCAGCGGAAACCCAGTCCGCGCAGCAGAGCAGTTCAACGTCAGCGGAAACCCAGTCCGCGCAACAGACCAGTTCATCATCAGCGGAAACCCAGTCCGCGCAACAGAGTGAATCCCAGACAACGGAAACTCAGCCTGCGCAGCAAACGCAAACGCAAACGCAAACGCAAACGGCAGCAGCAGCGACCACGCCCGCAGCATAACGGATCGCGTGGCGGCAGCAACAGAGGCCGTCACGCCGCTAACCGCCACGTACGGAACCGCGCCAGACCACGTCCGCCTGATATATCTGGCTGGCCGTTTGTTGCTCTGCGCGTGGTGTCTCTTCGCGTTCATTCTGCTCTTCACTAATCAGCCACTGCACGGCATCACGGGCAAACAGCTCAGCAGGCTGGGCAAAGGTGGTCAGGTTATAGGATGACCAGCCAGACTGCGGAATATTATCGTAACCCACCACGCATAGATCCTCCGGCACGCGCAGCGCGAAGCGATGGCGCGCCTCATCCATAAAACCGCAGGCCAGCAGGTCGGTAACGCAGAAGACGGCGTCCGGGCGGTCATGGCGTGTCAGCAGGCGATGCGCCAGGATCTGACCACTTTCGTAGGAAGTGGAGCCGAAACGCTCCACGGTCACCGGCAATCCGGCCTGTTGCGCCGCCGCGAGAAAATCGTTTTCCCGTTTCATCAGGCTGGGCGTGCCGGCCAGCGAGTTGGCAAACGCCAGATGATGACAACCGGCGCGCAGAAAGGCCATCACCGCCATGCTGGCGGCTGCGCGGGAATCGAGGTTGATACTGAGTGAACCGGGCAGCGCTTCGTCGCGATTGATCAACACCAGCCGCTGACCATGTTTGTAGCACAGACGGGTGATGGCGCGATCGGGCATACCGGAGAGAATAATCGAGGCATCGGCACGGAAGTTAATCGCCTGCTGCAGCGCCAGTGAGACGCTGTGATCGGATCTGTCGGTATTAATCAGCATCGCCACTTTGCCCGCTTCCTGCAGAAACTGGCTCAGCCAGCTCACCAGACTGGCGCGGTACGGCGTCGCCAGCTCCGAGACGATCAGGCAAACAATCCCGCTGCGGTTGCGTACCAGTCCGCGCGCCAGATGATTGACGTGATAACCCAGCTCTTCCGCCGCTTTCAGCACCCGCGCGCGGGTGGCGTCCGAGACGCTGGCGCCAGGCGTGAAGGTGCGCGACACTGCCGAACGTGAGACGCCAGCGCGATCGGCCACGTCCTGCGCACTGACCACCGTTTTCGGATGATTCATTCCCCATCTTCCCGCAGCAAAAAGGTGTATTGAGTCTGCCTCACTTTGCAAAGCTGTGCAAAACTAATTGTACATAAAATGTTTCATTTTTGTGACGATGGCTCTCAATTGCTTAACAAGCCAATTGACAGCCTGTTTGCTGTTCTCTACTACTTTGCACATATGTGCAAACAAAGTGCAAAAAAAGCGCCACAGAAGCGCAACCCTGCAAACCAAGGAGAACACCATGCGTAACCTCTCTCTGCTCGCTGTGATCGCTGTGGGTGGCGCCTCGCTGCCGCTGGCTGCTTCGGCGGCGGGTAACCTGAATATGATCTGCTCTGCCGATGTGGTGGTCTGTGAACAGATGACCACGGTTTTCAGCAAGGCGCATCCTGACATCAAAGTGAATATGGTGCGCCTTTCCGCCGGGGAGGCGTATGCCAGACTGCGCAGCGAAGCACGCAATCCGCGTACCGATATCTGGTGGGCCGGTACCGGCGATCCGCATATGCAGGCGGCAGACGAGGGGCTGAGCCAGGTGTATAAATCACCGCTGCTGCCACAGCAGCATGACTGGGCACAGAAGCAGGCGGAGATTTCCGGCTATCGCACGGTGGGGATTTATGCCGGGGCGCTGGGCTGGGGTTACAACACCAAATTGCTGGCGGATAAAAAGCTGAAAGCGCCAGCCTGCTGGGCCGATCTGCTCGACCCGGCGCTAAAAGGGGAGATTCAGATCGCCAACCCGAACTCGTCCGGCACCGCCTATAACACACTGGCCACGCTGGTGCAGATAATGGGCGAAGACAAGGCCTTCGATTATCTCAGGAAGCTGAACAGCAATATTTCGCAGTACACCAAATCTGGTTCTGCGCCGGTGAAAGCGGCGGCGCGCGGTGAAACCACTGTGGGCATCGTGTTTATGCACGATGCGGTGGCGATGCAGGTAGATGGCTTCCCGATTGAGACGGTTGCCCCCTGTGAGGGAACCGGCTATGAGATTGGCTCGATGTCGATTGTCAAAGGTGCGCGTAACCTGGCGAACGCCAAAGTCTGGTATGACTGGGCGCTGAGCGCGGAAGCACAATCGCATATGAAAGACGCCAAATCCTTCCAGCTGCCGTCCAACCGCGAGGCGCAGATTTCGCAACACGCACCGCGCTTTGAGAACATCAAACTGATCGATTACGACTTCAAAACCTATGGCGATTCGGCTAAACGCAAAGCCCTGCTGAGCCGCTGGGACAAAGAGATCGGCGCCAGCGCGCAGTAAGCGCGATCGGCTAGTCGCGACGTCCATTATTGCTGAACTGCGGTGGCGTGAGCCTGATGTCCGCTTCAGCCTGAATACTCAGGTCGGGGTGTTTGATGAATGCGTATAATCGCCGTTTAACTGGTGCACTGATCGCCGGTGCCGTCACGCTGACGCTGCTGCCGTGGTACAGCCTCGAAGCCGGTTTCTTTAGCGGCGGCTGGTTACTCTCTTTCTGGTCCGATGCCGCCAGCGCACCAGCGCTGTGGCAGATCGCCATCTATCAGCAGCCCTGGCTGGCGGTGGCGGTTTTACTGTGGCTGGGCTGTGCGGGTTGCGTGCTGCTGTCGCCGGGGCGACTGCGCAGCGGCTTACTGCTGCTGTTCAGCGCGGCGGGCGTGCTGTTTCTGCTGCTGGAAGGACACGCCATCGGCTACAGCGGCTGGAACTGGCTGTGGCTGGAAAACCTGTTTGGCCCACTGGCGCAGGGCCAGCCCGCGATGGGCGCGGGTGCGCTGCTGCTGCTGACTACCTTTCTGGTGCTGTTCGCTTTCGCCCTCGCTGAACGCGGGGTGCTGAAAGGCGATGCGTTTGTGGTGGCGGCGATTGTGCTGCTGGTGGCGCTGGTCAGCACCTTCGTACTCTATCCGGTACTGAGTCTGTTTGTGGTGTCGGTGCAGGATGTCGATGGCAGTTTCCAGCCTGATGGCCTGCTGAGCAATCTGCAGGACCCGGCCATCTGGAGTCTTGGCTGTTTCAGCGGCGGCAGCTGCGGCACCGCCTGGCGCACGTTGCTGCTGGCGCTGATGACCGCAACGGGTTCGACGCTGCTGGGACTGGCGTTTGCTCTCGCGGCAACGCGCACCGCGTTTCCCTGCAAAAAAGCGCTGCGCCTGCTGACCATCCTGCCGATTATCACGCCGCCGTTTGTTATTGGTCTGGCGCTGATCCTGCTGTTTGGCCGTTCCGGGGTGGTCACCACCCAGCTGGCGGCGCTGTTTGGCATTGAACCAGGGCGCTGGCTGTATGGCCTGACCGGTATCTGGATTGCGCAGGTGCTCTCCTTTACGCCGATTGCCTTTCTGGTGCTGATTGGCGTGGTGGAGGGCGTCAGTCCTTCACTGGAGGAGGCGTCGCAGACGCTGCGAGCCAACCGCTGGCGCACCTTCTCCCGCGTGTCGCTGCCGCTGATGGCGCCGGGGTTAGCCAACGCCTTTCTGATCAGCTTTATCGAAAGCATGGCGGATTTCGGTAATCCGATGGTGCTGGGCGGCAGCCATGGCGTGCTCTCCACCGAAATCTTCTTCTCGGTGGTGGGAGCGCAGAACGATCCCAGCCGCGCGGCGGTGCTGGCGATGATCCTGCTGTGCTTTACCCTGACGGCGTTTATTGTTCAGCGGCTGTGGCTGTCCGGCAAAAACTTCGCCACCGTCACCGGTAAAGGCGACGGCGGCCAGCATGCGCAGCTGCCGCGCCCGCTGCGTTATGGCGTGTATGGCATGGTGGTGCCGTGGGGGCTGTTTACGCTGGTGATCTACGGCATGATTCTGATCGGCGGTTTTGTCCAGTCGTGGGGGCTGAATGATGCCCTGACGCTGGATCACTACATCCGTGCCTTCCGTATCAGCGTCAACGACGGGCAACTGGTGTGGAGTGGCGTCGCCTGGAACTCGTTCTGGACCACGCTGGAGATTGCGCTGATTGCCGCGCCGCTGACGGCGATCGTCGGTTTGCTTACCGCCTGGCTGATCGTGCGGCAGAAGTTTGTCGGCCGTCAGACCTTCGAATTTCTGCTGATGCTCAGTTTCGCCATTCCCGGCACGGTGATCGGGGTCAGTTATGTTATGGCCTACAACCTGCCGCCGCTGGAAATTACCGGCACCGCGCTGATTCTGGTGGCCTGTTTTGTGTTCCGCAATATGCCGGTTGGCGTGCGCGGTGGCATCGCGGCGATGAATCAGCTGGATAAAAGTCTCGATGAAGCTTCGCTGACTCTTGGCGCCAACAGCTTCCGCACGCTGCGCAAAGTGGTGCTGCCGCTGCTGAAACCCGCCATCAGTGCGGCGCTGGTGTACGCTTTCGTGCGCGCAATTACCTCAATCAGTGCGGTGATCTTCCTCGTCAGCGCCCAGTACAACATGGCGACCTCCTATATCGTCGGGCTGGTGGAGAATGGCGAGTATGGCGTGGCGATTGCCTATTCTTCGGTGCTGATCGTGGTGATGTTGCTGGTTATCGCCATCTTCCAGCTGCTGGTGGGTGAACGTCGTTTACGCCGCCGCGCCACTGCTGCCGTGGTGACCACGGCGTCCACGCCACCATCATTATCTCAGGAGCGAGCCGTATGACCTCAGTCAATGCAGGATCTGTGGTGTTTGAACATGTTGCCAAACGCTTTGCCGGTTTTACCGCCTTGCCCGATCTGTCGCTGACGGTGGAAGCGGGCACGCTGGTGACGCTGCTGGGGCCATCGGGCTGTGGCAAGACCACCACCCTGCGGCTGCTGGCGGGGCTGGAGCACCCGGACGCCGGGCGCATTCTGATTGGCGGCAAAGACGTCACGCAGCTGCCCGCCAATGAACGCGATGTGGCGATGGTGTTCCAGTCGTATGCGCTGTTTCCCCATATGAGCGCGCTGGACAATATTATGTATGGCCTGCTGGCATCCGGCATCAGCCGCCGTGAGGCGCAGGATCGCGGGCGCGAAGGACTGAAGCTGGTGGGGCTGGAGAGTCAGGGGCAGCGGCTGCCTGCCGAGTTGTCCGGCGGCCAGCAGCAGCGTATCGCGGTGGCGCGTGCGCTGGTGCTGGAGCCACAGGTACTGTTGCTGGATGAGCCGCTGTCGAATCTTGATGAACGGCTGCGCCGCCGGGTCAGGACGGATATCCGCGATCTGCAGCAGCGGCTGGGTTTTACCGCGGTCTACGTTACCCACGATCAGGAAGAGGCGCTGGCGGTATCCGATAAGATAATTGTCATGAAAGAGGGTGATATTGCCCAGCAGGGCGCGCCAGAGACGCTGTATCACGCGCCGAATTCGGTGTTTATTGCTGATTTTATGGGCGAGGCCAATATTCTGCCGTGTCAGGTTGAGCAGGTGGAAGGCAGTGAGGCGCTGGTGCGGCTCGGCAGCCAGCGCTATCGCGTGCGCGGCGCAGGGGCGCGGCCAGGCGCGGCGCAACTCTCTGTGCGTCCGCAGTTTATCACTCTGCATGCTGAGGGACAGGGCGCGCTACAGGGCAAAGTGACCCACAGCACCTGGCTCGGCGATCATATCGAATATGAGGTCAACACCGAGCTGGGGCCGCTATTTATTATCGACGCGCAGATGGAACAACAGTTGCCACTATCAGCGCCGGTGGCGGTGGATTTTAAGCCGCAGGGCATCGCGCTGATTGCCGGTTAACACGTATAACAGGAAGGAAAAGATATGAATGACGCTGATAAAAATAATCTGCTGATACGTCTGGCATTAGCGGAAGCCGTGGCCCGCAGCGGTGGTGAGGTGGCGCTGAACTGGTTCCACCAGCGCGAGACGCTGGTGGTGGAAACCAAACACGATCTGCAGGATGTGGTGTCGCGCGCGGATCGTGAGGTGGAGCAGCTGATCGCGGCGCGTATCCGCGAGCAGTTCCCGCAGGATGGTTTTCTCGGCGAAGAGTATGGTCTGCAGCCGGGCAGTTCCGGCTATACCTGGGTGGTCGATCCGATTGACGGCACCAGTCCGTTCCTCAATGGCATGCCGAACTGGTGTGTTTCGGTGGCGGTGCTGCACGAGGGGGTGCCGGTGGTGGGGGTGATTTTCGCGCCGTGTTATCAGGAGTGCTATGTCGCCGCGCTGGGTGAAGGTGCGACGCTGAATGGCCGTCGTCTGCAGGTCGATGCGGCGCGCACGCTGCAAAACCATGTCACTGGTTTTGGCGCTAACAGTTATGTCAGTCCGGAGAAGGTGGGTGAGATTCTGGCCTCGCTGCTGGCGGCGGGCGGTAATTTTATCCGTATTGGCTCTGGCGCGCTGATGCTGGCATGGGTGGCGGCAGGGCGGGTAGTAGGCTATTACGAGCCGTATATGCATGCCTGGGATTGCCTGGCCGGTTACTGTCTGGTGAAAGAAGCAGGCGGCTGGTATCACCCGTTTAATACCGACGGTGAGCGCTTAACCAAAGGGGCGCAGGTGCTGGCGGTGGCGCCTGGGGCGGAGGCGGATTTACGCAGAATCGCCGGGCTGTGATGTAGCGCAGTTAATGCTGTAAGCTGCCTGGCGCGCAGAGCATCCCGCGAGAGTGACTGCGGGATGCTCGTGGCGCAGCATGGCTGTCGGCTGGGTTAAGCCGCCCGCGAGTGCTCCATCACCGCTTTACTTAATGACTCGATAATATAGATCACCGGAATTTGCGTGGTGATGTTGATCATCTCTTCGATACGCGTCTGTTTCATAAAATAACACAGCTGGAAATCCGCCATATTACTCAGCGGCGACTGAATATCGCTGGTAATGGCGATAATATCGCAGCCCGATTTTTTTAATTTTTCCGCCAGTTCCAGCGTGGGGGGCGTTTCGCCGGAGACCGAGAGCACGATGGCAATATCGCCCTGCCAGGAGTTGGCGGAGACGGGGAACATGGCATCATCAATATAGAAACACATTTTTCCGGTGCCGGATAAATAGCGTGCGCCATATTTTGCCATAATGCCTGAGACACCGGTGCCGACAAAAATAATATTTTTCTTGTGTTTAATTTCTTCAGCGCAGCGGGTAATTTTTTCATCCATCTCGTGGTTATTAATGATGGTGAAGAAACCGAGTGCTTCATTGGCGGTATCGGCGGAGGAGCGCGCCGGGTTGTCATTGATATACGCTTTGAGGCGGGTTTTAAAATGGTTGTAATTTTTGCAGCCTATTTTCTGACAGAAGCGCAGAATAGTGGTGGTGGAGACCTCACAGGCTTCGGCAAATTCGCGAATGGTCATGTACATCAGTGTGTGATAGTTTTTTAAAAAATAATCATAAACCTTTAGTTCGAGGTTATTAAATTCTTTCACTGCATGTGTGTCAATCATGTGCGACTCTCTGGTCGAATCTATTTATTTATAATTCAATAATATATCAGCGATTTCCAAACCGGGCTACCACTTTATTTCCGGAGGGGTTATCGGCGTAATTACCTGATTACACACACTTGTTCAGTATGCTGCTGGCATGATGGCGGGAATGTTGGCGGTGTATTTTTATTTGCGCATGGCAACTATCAGGGTGAATGACAAAATGTTTTTTCAGTCAGCGATTTTTATTCGATAAAAAACAGGGTGTTTTTGATTTTTTCCTCATAAAGGATTTTGTGTGATTGCTGTCACGTAGTGGTGGGTGGTGTGTTTTTTTAGCTTGCTGGTGGCTTTTACTCGTGACAGATTTGATGTGGTGTTGAACTGATATTATTTATTACGGAATAAGATATTCAAAATTACAGTCAACAGTGCCTGAGAAATTGATGCTGTAGCACGATAATTAAAAGAGATGTACCGAATTTATATTAATACGCGATGTTTTTATCGAACCAGCTTTCTACAAAGGAGTTGCCATTATGAGTCATATTTTCCCGCAGAATTTTTTATGGGGAGCCGCCAGCGCCGCTAATCAGTATGAAGGCGGCTGGCAGGAAGGGGGAAAGGGCGTCAGTATTTGCGATATTTATCAGGGTGGCGATCTGCATACGGCGCGAGTGGTGACGCCAGAGATTAAACCTGATGTGTTTTATCCGAACCACCACGGCACCGATTTTTACCATCGTTATGCGGAAGATATTCGTCTGCTCGGTGAGATGGGTCTGAAGTGTTTCCGTTTTTCTATCGCCTGGTCACGTATTTTCCCGCAGGGCATTGAGCAGCAGCCGAATGCGGAAGGGCTGCGTTTTTATGACAACGTGCTCGATGAGCTGGAAAAGTATGGTATTGAGCCATTAGTGACGTTGTCACATTATGAGATGCCTTATGAGCTGACGAAGCGTTATGGCGGCTGGGACAATCGTGAGCTGATTGCCCATTTCAACCGTTATGCTGAAGCGGTGATGACGCATTTCCGTGGCAGGGTGCGTCGCTGGCTGACGTTTAATGAAATCAATATTCTGACGCTGCCGTTTGGCGCTTTTCTTGGCGGCGGGATGATTTTCCCGCAGGGTGAGGATAATGCGCAGCGTCGTTACCAGGCGATGCATAATCAGCTGGTCGCCAGTGCGCTGACGGTGCGTAAAGGCCATGAGATCGATGCTGAGAATCAGCTTGGCTGTATGCTGGCGTATTTCACTTCGTATCCGCGTACCTGTGCGCCGCGTGATATTGAGCTGCAGCAGCAGTGGAATGAGGAACATAACAGTATTGCCGGCGATGTGCATGTGCGCGGTCATTATCCGGCCTGGGCGCAGCGTTTCTTCCGTGAAAATAATATTACGCTGCAGCAGCAGCCGGAAGATGCGGAGATTCTGCGTCAGGGTACGGTCGATTTCTATACCTTCAGTTATTACAACTCGGTGTGCGTGGGTGAGAAGGATGAGCATACTGTCGCCAGCGGCAATGGTCATATTGATGCGCTGGATAATCCTTATTTGCAGGCGAGCGAGTGGGGCTGGCAGATTGACCCTAAAGGTTTGCGCACGGTGCTGAATGTGCTGACGCAGCGTTATCCGGCGACGCCGCTGATGGTGGTGGAGAATGGTCTTGGCGCGATCGATAAGGTGGAAGCTGACGGCAGTATTCATGACGATTATCGCATCAGTTATCTGCGTGACCATATTGCGCAGGTGGGCGAGGCGGTTGCCGATGGGGTGAATGTGATTGGTTATACGCCATGGTCAGCGGTGGATATTGTCAGTGCGGGCACCGGTGAGTACCGTAAGCGTTATGGTTTTGTGTATGTGAATCGTCATGATGATGGCACGGGGGATTTCTCGCGCAGTCTGAAGGATTCGTATTTCTGGTATCGCGGTGTGATTCAGTCGAATGGTGAAAAGCTCGATTAATCTGGTGGGCGGCGCTGCTGGTCTGGCGTCGTGGGCAGCGAGGTCGTTTTTAGCCTGTTGCTTTGCTCAGGGGCGTCGCTTTTAGTATGGCGTCGTGGTCAGGGAAGTCGCTTTTCGTCTGGTGCCACGCTCAGGGAACACGGTCAGCTCCGCAAAGACGCAAAGGCTGCCATCCCTGGCTGCTCGGCCCGCGCCGTCCATGGCGCGGGACGCTTTGCTCCGCTGACCGTGTTCCCTGCGCTTTGTAGATAGGCGTTGCTGCTATCGGTTTCAGGTTCAGTGTGCATTCTGCCTGTTCTGTCTGTTCTCGATGTCATGGCGGTGTGGCTGTCAGGTTCGGTGTGTATTGTGCATCGGGTTGACAGGTGGCTGGCAGATTGATGTGAACTGAATTTCCCTGCAATAAAAAAGCCGGTGGCAATATGCCCACCGGCTTTTTTTACGCCTTGACAGTATCAGGCGAGGTCAAAGCGATCGAGGTTCATCACTTTATGCCACGCGGCGACAAAGTCATTCACAAAGCGCGTTTTGGCATCGCCGCTGGCGTAGACTTCCGCCAGCGCACGCAGGATGGCGTTGGAGCCAAATACCAGGTCCGCGCGCGTGCCGCTGTATTTCACTTCACCGCTCTGGCGGTCACGTCCTTCGAACAGTTCGGCGCTGCTGTCGACGGGTTTCCATTCGGTGCGCATATCCAGCAGGTTGACAAAGAAGTCGTTGCTCAGGACGCCGACGTTTTCAGTGAACACACCGTGTTTTGAGCCATCGAAGTTAGCGCCCAGCACACGCAGGCCGCCGATCAGCGCCGTCAGTTCCGGGGCAGTCAGCGTCAGCTGCTGCGCCTTGTCGATAAGACGTGATTCGGTGGTGTCGCCACCGTGCGAGCGCAGGTAGTTGCGGAAACCATCGGCAATCGGCTCCAGCGCGGCGAAGGACTCGGTATCAGTCTGCTGCTGGCTGGCATCGACGCGGCCCGGCGTGAACGGTACGCTGACGGCGACGCCTGCAGCCGCCGCAGCCTGCTCAACGCCCACCACGCCTGCCAGTACAATTACATCCGCCAGCGACAGCTTGCCGGAGGCCTGCTGAATCGCCTGCAGTTGCGGCAGTACGCGACGGGCAATGGCGTTCACTTCCCAGTTGATCTGCGGTTCGAGGGCGATACGTGCGCCGTTCGCGCCACCGCGTTTGTCGCCACCGCGGAAGGTGGAGGCAGAGGCCCAGGCAACGGAGACCAGGTCGCTGACGGAGAGGCCAGACGCGGCGATTTTCGCCTTCGCGTCAGCAATATCCGCTGGCGTTGGCTGATGCACGGCTTTCGGCAGCGGGTCCTGCCACACCAGTTCTTCTTTCGGCACTTCCGGGCCAAGGTAACGCGCAACCGGCCCCATATCGCGGTGCGTCAGTTTAAACCAGGCGCGGGCGAAGGCTTCGTTAAACGCCTGCGGGTCGTTGAGGAAGCGGCGGGAGATTTTCTCAAACTCCGGGTCGAAGCGCAGTGTCAGGTCAGTGACCAGCATGGTTGGCTTACGCTTTTTCGCCGGGTCAAACGGGTCGGGAATGATCGCATCGGCATCTTTCGCTACGTACTGACGCGCGCCTGCCGGGCTGGTGGTCAGTTCCCACTCGTATTTAAACAGGTTCTCGAAGAAGTAGTTGCTCCACTGGGTTGGCGTCTGCGTCCAGACCACTTCCAGACCGGAGGTGATGGCATCGGCGCCTGAACCGCTGCCGTGGGTGCTGCTCCAGCCAAAGCCCTGCGCTTCCAGCGGCGCGCCTTCCGGCTCAGCGCCGACATGGCTGGCTTCACCTGCACCGTGGGTTTTACCCAGCGTATGACCACCGGCGATCAGCGCCACGGTCTCTTCGTCGTTCATGCCCATATTGCCGAAGGTCGCGCGGATGGCGGCGGCGGCTAATGCCGGATCGCCTGCGGGATCGGTGCCTTCCGGGTTAACGTAGATCAGGCCCATTTCGGTGGCGGAGAGCGGATCTTTCGCCAGGTTTTCCGGGTGACGATGCGCCAGCCACTCTTTTTCCTCACCCCAGTTCACATCGAGGTCAGGTTCCCAGACATCTTCGCGTCCGGCGCCAAAGCCGAAGGTGCGGAAACCGGCGTTTTCCAGCGCGACGTTGCCCGCGAGGATATACAGGTCAGCCCAGGAGATTTTCTGGCCATATTTTTGTTTCACTGGCCACAGCAGACGGCGCGCTTTGTCGAGGCTGACGTTATCCGGCCATGAGTTGAGCGGGGCAAAACGCTGCTGACCACGCCCGGAACCGCCACGGCCATCAAACAGACGGTAGGTCCCTGCGCTGTGCCACGCCATACGAATAAACAATCCGGCGTAACTGCCCCAGTCGGCCGGCCACCAGGATTGTGAGTCTGTCAGTACGGCTTTGAGATCGGCTTTTAACTGTGAGTAGTCGAGCTTTTTAAATTCTTCACGGTAATTGAAATCTTCTCCCAGCGGGTTGGAACGGTTTGAGTGCTGGCTCAGCAGGTCGACGCGCAGCGCTTTCGGCCACCAGTCGCGGTTGCTGGTGCCGCCACCCGCCAGTTTCTGGCGCGGTGCTGCGGTGTCATGAAAGGGACATTTTCCGGCGGATGAAGCTGTTGACGTATCGTTTGACTCGCTCATTTCAGTGCTCCGTGGCGTGTTAGAATACCCCTACTGTAACTGTCACTTATCATAGGCGATAATTGAATAAATCGACTGCTTTGATAGTTGTTTTCTTCGCTGTATCACAACAGCGGGTGTGGTACTGATAATGGCGGGTACAGGCGGCGGGAGAGTAGCAGGGTGACTGCCACGCAACGGCGCGGTCACCCAAAACAGGGCGGGGGTTAAACCGGAATAAAGTCCAGCAGAGCGGGTGAGAATAGAAAAGCTGCCTGCCTTTAATGAACCGAGCGGTTTTGTTAAGCTGGCGGTAATCAAAGCAGGGAGGTTGCGTGAGAACACTGACCGACGAAAAAAGAAACAGCATTATTGCCGCCGCCTCCGCCGTTTTTCAGGAGTTTGGCTACGAGCGGGCATCAATGAACGAAGTGGCGCGCCGGGCGGGCGGTTCCAAAGCGACGTTGTATAACTATTTTCCTTCGAAAGAAGCGCTGTTTCAGACGGTGGTGCGCACTTACAGTACGCATTTTCTGACTGACGCCGCGCAGGAGCTGGTGGCGGGCGATCAGGCTGCGCTGACGCTGGAACAGAAACTGACGCGCTTTGGTGAGCGTATGCTGGGCGTGCTGGCGCGCGATACTCAGGCGCTGGCGCTGTATCGCGTGGTGGTCGGTGAAGCGGGTCACTCCGATATTGGCGCGCTGTTCCAGGAAGCGGGTACTGAGGAAAGCATGCAGGTGCTGGCGACGCTGATGCGTCAGCATATCGACAGGGGAGAATTGCGGGAAGGGGATGCGATGCTGAGGGCGAAGCAGTTTTCCGCTCTGCTGCGCGCAGAAGTGGACAGTCTGCTGTTGCAGCGGGAAATTCCGCACTATTCACTGCAGAGTATTCGCACCATGGTGGCGAGCGCCGTGGATCTGTTTCTTGGCGGCGCCCGCCGGGCAGAGCCGTAGTCCTACTGCAGCATCTCCAGCAGCTGGTCAGCACCTTTATCAATACCAGTTTCCGCCGCGCTGAGCGAGCCGATGGTGGCGGAAATGTTCATGGCGTTGGGGTATTGCTCCGCCACGTAGGCCAGCAGCAGCTCGCCGGTAGCGGCGTCATGGATCTCCACTGCGTAATTCACGGATCCACTCATCATGCCGCGTCCGCCGCGTATTGACTGCACAATATTGTAAGGGCCGCCCGCCAGATCGAATTTAGTGACAGTGCCCACCACCTGTGGCGTGGTGTCCGCGCCCGTCAGCGTTAAGCGCAGGCGCAACGTGCCGGGTTTGGCCGCTGCGCCTGCTGCGACGCCCGTGGTGGTAATAAAGCGGCTGTGCAGTACCTCATAAAATTTATTTTGCATGTAGTCCGCCAGCTTTTTTCGATCGGCGGGATCCATATCATCAAACTGCCCATCCGCCCCCTGGTACAGGCTGACAGGTTCTATCTGGATGCGGTCATATTTTTTCCAGTCTGCCGGCGCGGCATATTTGTAGGGGATACGATCTTTATTGTCGTCGGTATTGGCGGTGAGTCGCGCGGACGATGAAAGCCCGGCATAGCGCACTGGTTCATGACTGGCGCATCCTGCCAGAGCCATAGCGGCCAGCAGTGCTGCGGCCAGGGCGATAGAGTTTACCTGATGATATTTCACGCTTATGTTCCTTTCTGTTATGGATGGGGGTGGCAAATGATGCGCGCCAGTTTCTGTTTATTTAAAGTTTAACTGAACTGTACGGTTTAGTTTTGATCCGTGGTAAGGATCTTGTCAAGCTGTCGTTGAAAGCCCGCAGGAAATGGCGATGTCAGGGGTGGGGGAATTCGCGTTGCGGCCCGCTCACTGCTGAGCGGGTCAGGAAGGCAGAGACAGAAATGGGCTTAGTGCGTTTGCGGCTGATAGCGTTGGAAATAGACGCCGCTGTAGGGGATCGGCAGAAATTCGTGGAATAACTGCTTCAGTGTCTGCTCCGGTTCAACATCGGCAAACAGCTGCGGATACAGCGTTTTGGCAAAAAACTCAGTGGCGGCAATGTGCCACGGGTTCATATAAAAATTATGCCATACTGCCGCCGCATGGCCGTTGTGCAGCGCCTGCAGTGTTTTCAGTGCGTTCTGCTGACGGGTGAGTTCCGTCATGCTTTGCGTTGTCGCGGCAGGCGTGGCGGCCGGGCCGAGCGTCAGCGCGCCTGGCTCATCGACCGTACCCATGCCAGTGGCGAAGTAATACTGCGGCTGGGCGGCAATCACCGCTTCTTCACTCAGGCGGCCGAATACGCCGTCGACCTTGCCGCTGGCGATATTGTCGCCGCCGGCAAACGCCAGCAGCTCGCCAATACTGCCATTGACGGCGGTAACACAGCATTCGTTACGCCTGCCGAGATGCAGCTGCAGCAGCACGCTGGGTTTCGCACCCTGCCAGCTGGCGAGGCGTTGCTGGATGCGCTGCATATGCGCATGGTAAAAACGGTTAAACGCCGCCGCCCGCTGTGGCTGATTGATGACGTCGCCGAGAATAGCGACGCTGCGTGGCGTATTTTTCAGCAGGCTGACGCGCAGATCGACCCGCACCACCGGGATATGCGCCGTACTGAGCATCATTTCCAGCTGACGATCGGCATCGCTGCGCCGCGCAAGGCCAGGCAGGATCACCACATCCGGACGCAGGGCAATCACCTGTTCCGGATTCATATCGTTGCTGCCATCCAGCCCGAGCGTGGTGATATTGCGCATCTGCGGAAACTGGCGGGCAAACGCGTCCCAGGTTTGCGGATCGTACTTTTTCAGATCCAGCGGCCAGCCGGCAATACGCCGGAAGGGATCGCCCGGTTCCAGCAGCGCCAGGGTGTACAGCATACGGCTCTCACCCAGCACAATACGCTGCGGATTATCCGGGATCGTCACCTGCCGGCCATCAATATCGGTCACCGTGCGCGCCATAGCGGGCGCGCTGCTGAACAGCAGTAACGCCATCAGCAGCCGCATCAGCAATGTACGCAGTAACGCTGGCGCACAACGTGCGCCAGCTGCAAGGTAAGCATCAGAATTCAACACTGGCCTGTACCATAACGTTGCGGGTCGCACCTTCACGCACGCGCAGATTGCCGCCGCTGGAGGTGTAGTAGTGCTTGTTAAAGATGTTGTTCAGATTAAAGCGCAACTGGGTTTTCTCACCAAACAGGCGATTGTTCCAGGCGATAAAGCTGTCCGCCACGACATAATCAGGCAGGGTAAAGCTGTTTTCCGGGTCGCCTGCCCGCGTGCCAACATAGCGCGCGCCGCCGCCAATACGGAAATCACCGGGAATCGCATTAACGCTCAGGTTGTGGCTCAGGTACAGCGCGCCGGAGTGTTTCGGCGCATTCTGCAGCCGGTTGCCGTTGTTGGCGCTGTTCTCGCCATCGTTAACGATTTCGGCTTTATCATAGCTGTAGCTGGCGCTGAGATCCCAGTCCGGCAGAATTTCGCCGTTCAGCTCAAACTCGGCACCGCTGGAGCGGGCTTTGTCGATTTCCCGCGTGTCGCCATTAATGCTGAGCGACATGTCTTTTTCGTCGATACGATACAGCGCCACGCTGGCGAACAGTTTCGGTGAAATCTGCCATTTGCTGCCCACTTCCCAGGTGGTGCCCTGTTCCGGTTTGCCGACGTTGCCGTCGTCATCAACATCGGTGGACGGCGTGAAGGATTTGCTGACGCTGCTGTACAGCGACACATCCGGCGTCAGTTTGTAGATTAATCCGGCTTGCGGCAGGAACTTATTGCCTTCATCGTTCAGCGTTTCCACCTGCGGATCGAAGCCTTTCGAGGCGCGCTGTTCGTAATGCTGATAGCGTCCGCCGAGCACGGCAATCCAGTCCGGCGTCAGTGAAATGCTGTCTTTGGCGTACACCGAACGGCTGTGCACCCGACTCAGCAGATTGGCGTTCGCGCTTCTTTCGGTGCTGCTGTCCACCACGGGTGACAGGATGTCATAGTCCGGATTATTGAGATTAAAGCGGCTGTTGGCCTTGCCCTGATACTGATGCGCGCGGTAGGTCTGGTTCAGCTCGTAATCGGTACCCAGCACCATGCTGTGCGCCATGCCGAAAATATCCTGGTTGCCAGTCAGATCCCAGGAGACGTATTTGGTTTTATGGTTAAAGCCACGGTTAGCGTCGGCACGGCGGGTGACCGCGCCGGTAGTGGCATTGACGGCGGTGACGCGCACTTCGTTATTGCTGTACTGACGCTGATTCATCCCCAGCGTCAGGCGGGTGCTCCAGTCGTCGCTGAACTGCCAGTCATAATGCGCGTTCAGCGTCTTATTGTGGCCCCATGCGCGGTTGGCGGTATCATCCAGGCGACTCTTATAACCGACATCGACCGGCTTTCCGTCGATAAACGCGGTGCCGCGATCGTAAGGAATGTCATAGCGGTAATCTTCATAACTGATCAGAAAACTGGCCTGTTCGCCGTACCACTGCAGCGAAGGGGCGATCAGCGTGTGCTCATCTTTGCCAAAATTACGCCAGTAATCCTGGTCCTGTTTTTCGGCGATCAGACGGAAAGCAAAGCCGTTACCCAGCGGGCCGGTGACATCCACGCTGCCCGCGCCGCCGCCTTCACTGGCGTAACGGCCGCTGACTTTGCTGTGCCACTGATACTGCGGTTTTTTACTGACAACGTTAATGATACCGCCCGGGTTCTGGATGCCATACAGCAGGGAAGAGGAGCCTTTCAGCACTTCCACTCGTTCGGTGGTGGCATTCAGGTTTAGCCCCTGGCTGCTGCGAATGCCGTCGCGGTAGACGGAACCGTCGGAGTTAGCGCCAAAACCACGGCGGACAAAACCATCTTCGGTACCGGCGAGGGTATTCGCTTCCGAAACGCCGCTGACAAAGCGCAGCGCCTCAGCCAGGCTGGTGACCTGATAATCATCCAGTTGCTTTTGCGTGACCACGCTAACCGACTGCGCTTCATTCAGCTTAGCCGTGGGCGTTTTGCTCGCCACCGAGGTATTGGAGACGCTGTAATCCTGTTCGCTGCTATCCTGCGCCGTGACGGTCATGGTGTTAGTGTCATCAGCGGCAAAACTATTCCCTGCAGAAATAAAGGTGGCACTGCAAATCGCCGCCAGAATCGTTTTCTGGTGCTTTTTGCTGAATTGCGTAAGCAGATTATTGTTCATTTATTTAAGCTGACCATTGGTGTTATCGAAATCGTAAATACCATCCCTGCGGCGCAAATAAGCAGCGAAAGTGTGGTTACCGGAGGCGATGTTATTCCGCGCCTGAAGCTGAAAATATCTGCGCGTGTTATTTGCCTTGTCGCCATCAGGTCTTTGTTATTTCATTTAGCGACACAGGGGAAATACCGCAGCTGATAATCAGCGATGATTTTGCTGGCTCAGTGCATGGGGAATTTCGCTCGCCTGTGTGCAAGTGAGAATCATTCAAACATGGAAGAATGTAGTAGTAAACGCAATTTTACCGGCTGAGACTACATCAGAAACGCTGTTCAATACCGTCTGTGTGAGGCTGTGTTTTTTTCTTTAACATCATGAAAAATAGTTGTTTTTAGTATCTACATAACGATTTAAACGTTGCATTTTTTCGCTGTTGTAATGTCGGTTTATCAATTTCATTGCGCTTGACTACTACAGTGGGAAGCCGCAAGATTCTCGCTAAGAGAATGATACTTATTACTATTTAGTAAAAAGAGTGGATCGCACATGGCAACCAGCAAACCGATAAAAAATCGCGTGGATATCTTTGGCGAACGTTTTCGCGCGCGCGCCCATACGCTGTCGCCCGGCTTACAGACGGTAGCGCGCTATCTGAATGATCACCGCGAAAGGGTTCTGGAAAGCACGGCGCTGGAGATTGCTGCGGCGACCGGTACCTCCGATGCCACTGTGGTAAGGGCGATTCAGGCTTTGGGTTTTGCCGGACTGCGCGATCTGAAAAAAACGCTGGAAGCCTGGTTTGGCCCGGCGATGACCTCAGAAGAGAAAATGGTTACCACGGTCAATGAGCTGACCTGCGATATTAACGCCGGTATCGATTTTGTGCTGGAAGGGCATAAACGCACCTGCGATATGCTGTCGGAAGCGGCCAATCGCGCGGCCATTACTCAGGCGGTGTCACTGCTGCTGGATGCACGTCAGGTGGCGATTTTTGGTATTAATGCCTCCGGCGTGCTGGCCGACTACAGCGCCCGGCTGTTTAATCGCATTGGTCTGCCGGCGGTGGCGCTGAATCGCACCGGTTTATCGCTGGCGGAGCAGTTGCTGGAGTTACAGCGTGGGGATGTGCTGATGATGATGGCGCAGAAATCCGCTCATCGTGAAGGCACCACCACGCTGCGCGAAGCCAAACGGCTGGGTATGCCGGTGATCCTGCTGACCAACGCCACGGATTCTTTCTTCGCCAAAGAGGCGGATGTGGTGGTGAATGTGCCGCGCGGTGGCGAGAATGGCCGTATTCCGCTGCATGGCACGGTGCTGGTGTGCCTGGAAATGATTATTCTCTCTGTCGCTTCCGCCACGGCGCAGCGTACCGTGAAGACGATGAAGCGCGTGCAGGAGTTCTATCGCGGGCTGAAACCCGCCGGGAAGAAATAAGCGCTGCACGCGCCGCATCAGCAGCCTGTTACCACTTCATTTCGCCGGTATTCACTTTGGCGCTCAGCTCCAGTGAGCTTTCTTCGGCCAGCGTCGGCCAGGCTGCTTTCATCGCTTTGATCACGCCTGCGGAGGATTTATTGCGCTGCAGCGCCTGCTCAAAGCGCTGCAGATAATCACGCGTGAAGGTCACCGCCTGATCGCCTGCCGGACGCTCGCCGAGGTAATGGCCCGGGATCACGGTTGCGGGTTTCAGGCTCTGCATCTCTTCCAGCACCTTGATCCAGCCCTGGCGAATAGCCGGAGTCTGGGTATCGGCTGTCCAGACATGAATACCGGATGATACCGCCGTGCCGCCGACAATGGCTTTATTCGCCGGAATCCAGATATAAGCGGCATAGCTGTCCGCGTGACGCAGTTCCAGCGTCTCGCCATCGACCGTGAAGCGCGTGGCGGTGGTGGCCTGCGGCACGATAACGTTCGCTGGCGCGCCATCTTTCATCTGCGGTCCCCAGTACGCCAGCTTGGCGTCTTTGCTGGCGCGGATATGCTTCACGACTTTCGGTGACGCCACCACGTTCACCTGCGGCCAGGCTTGCAGAATCGGCTCAAGGCCGAAATAAAAATCAGGATCGCCGGAGGTGATAATGATCTTTTTCAGCGTTTTGCCGCTCGCCTTGATCTTTTCGACCAGCTGCTCGCCATCTTTTACGCTGAACTGCGCATCAATCAGAATGGCTTCCTTCTCGCCGGAGACCAGCGTCGAGGAAACCGCGAAAATACCCTTATCCTGCGGGTTATACACGTCCAGATGCAGCGGAGCGGCCAGCGCAGAGAAACTTGCCAGCGATAACAGCGCGCTAAGCGAAACAACTTTCATCATGATTTTCCTTATTGATCCATTTGTTCGAGATAAGGGGCGACACCCGCGAGAAACTGGTCTGGTTTGCCGTAGAAGTGCCCGGCGGGCAGCAGCGTGGTGACGCCATCACGGTCGGCCAGCACGGCAGTGGGGAAGCCCTGACCCTCAACCTGCGCCATTAACATGCGGGCATACTGGATAGCCGCGATGGCCTCATTGCCACGCACCTGCGCCAGCGCGATCGCCTGATTGCAGCTCTGACGAATGATCTCTTCCACCACGCTGACTTGCGTGATATCGCGTCCGTCACGGTACCAGGCGCTCTGCACGGCATGTAAATAATCGATGTCTGCGCCGGGCCGGGCGAAGCGTTGCACCGCCAGCAAACCCTGACTGGCGGGCAGCGAGTCCAGTAACAGCCCCCCGGTCGCCAGCAGCGAATGACGATACGCATCGCCAAACGGCATGCCGGTCAGTTTCGCAATACGATCATCATGCTCATGGACATGCTGCAGCCAGCTGGCATCAATCCGGCGGCGTTGCGCGCCAATAAACAAACCACCCGGCAGCAGATGCTGCGCCTGCGGAAAGTCCTGCGCAATGCGGTTAATCAGCGGCAGTGCGCCATAACTCCAGCCGCACAGCGGATCGATAATCCAGTGAATTCCAGGTTGAAGGGCCATTAGCGTTACTCTGTTCGTTTAAGTCACTGCCATTCTACGGAGATTCCCCGCGCTGAGAATTCCTGAAATAATGAATGCTCAGTTTCATAAAACGATCAGATGGAGAGGATATGGACAGGGTGATGGCGTCAGTGGTGTTTAACCGTATCTGCGAACTGGGCAGTCTGAGCGCCGCTGCGCGTTCGCTGGCGATCTCGCGCCCGATGGTCAGCCGCTATCTGGATGAGATGGAGAAGTGGGCGGGGGCGCGCCTGATTCACCGCTCGTCGCGCCGCCTGACCATCACCCCGGCGGGCGAGAAAATACTGCTAAAAACGCGGCAGCTGGCGCAGCTGTCAGAGGATATCGAAGGGCAGTCGACGCGCAGCACGCCGTCCGGTACGCTGCGTATCGCCTGCGCCCATTTTACCGCCAGCCATATTCTCGGTCCGGTGCTGCCGTCGTTTCTGGCACGTTATCCGGCGCTGCGCATTGAGGTGGAAATCAACAACCAGCCGGTCAGCCTGGTGGGCGAACGTATCGATGTGGCGCTGCGCATTACCAACGATCCGGAACCCGGCGCGATCGCCTTTCGTCTTGGCGAATGCCGCTCGGTGTTGTGCGCCTCACCGGATTATCTGGCAATGCACGGTATGCCTCAGACGCTGGCGGATCTGGGCAGCCACAACTGCCTGCATTACAGCCGTTTTGCCAGCCAGAACTGGTCGTTTCGCGATCGCGAGCAGCAGGCGGTGAGCGTCGCGGTGAACGGTAACTTCAGCGCCGGTATCTCCTCGCTGCTGTGTGATATGGCGCAGGCGGGCGCGGGTCTGGCGATGGTGCCGGATAGCGAGGCGCGTGCTGCGATCGGCAGCGGACGTCTGGTTGAGGTATTGCCGGAGTATGAACCGCAGCGGCTGGCGATCTATGGCCTGTATATGTCGCGCGAACACCAGCATTCGGCGCTGCGCCTGTTGCTGGAGGCGGTTCAGGCGCATCTGGCTGGGCGTTAATGGCCGCCGGAGTAAATCTGTGCGCCATCACGAAAGAATCGTCTGATTCACGGTTGCCTGGCGCTGATTGCATTAAAATGAACGTTTTTCGTGTTCTGCTCACCTGAAGGGAGTGCAAACCATGTTGATGATTAACCATGAGCCGGGTCTGGTACTGTTTTCATCGCTGCTGATGCTGACCTCAGTCGCCGCCTGTGCTCAGGAGCAGCAAACAGAGACCGCGCCAGACGCGCCGCCCGCGCAGAGCGTGCTGGTCGGCAGCTGGACCGAGGTGCCGCAGTCGCCGCTGGTGCAAATCCCCGCGCATCCGGCGCGCGGACTGTATCATCTGCGGCTGCATCACGATGGCGCTGTCGAAGTGCTGGGCCATCTGGCGATGACCAGTCCGTCGTGGATCGTGACCAGCCCGGACGGCAGATTCGCCTGGGCCACCAACGAGGATCAGGACGGGCGGGTCACCAGTCTTGCGCGCGATAAGGCGGGCAATCTTAGCGTGCTGAACTCGGTCAGCAGCGAAGGCGCGCAGCCGACGCATGCAGCGCTGACGCCGGAAGGTAAGTTTTTAGTGGTCGCCAACTATTCGGTAGAGAAAGGCGGCGCGGGGGTTGTGGTGCTGCCTGTCAGCGCGCAGGGAACGCTAAGCGCGGCCAGCCAGCAGTTTCGTTATGAGAAGGGTTCCGGCGCGGTGAAAGAGCGTCAGGAGAGTGGCCATGCACACTCGGTGACCTTCACGCCGGACGGCAGATACGCGTATGTCGCCGATCTCGGCAACGACCAGCTGTATGCCTATCGTTATCATGCTGAACGCACCCAGCCGCTGGAGGCCGTGCCGGATTATGATGTGAAACTGGCGGCGGGCAGCGGACCACGCCATATGGTGTTCACGCCGGACGGCAAATACGCCTATGTAACGGCAGAGATGAGCGGGGAAGTGGTGATCTTTGCCGTGCGCGATGATCGGCTGGTGGAGAGCGGGCGGGTACGCTTAACCGACAACCGCGATCCGGCCTTCAACAGCGCCGCCGGTATTATTCTCAGCCCCGATAATCAGTTCCTGATCACTGCCAATCGCGGCAGGGATAACCAGTTACTGGTCTATCGCATCGCAGGCGACGGACAGCTGACGCTGGCCGGGCGTTACCCCAGCGGCGGCATCGAACCGCGCGCATTCTCGTTTGATTCCAGCGGGCGCTATTTGCTGGTGGCGCATGTCTTTACCAACAATGTGGCAGTATTCCGCTATGACGCGCCATCGGGCGCACTGCACGCCACCAACCATCATGCCAGCATCCCGACGCCAACGGATGTGAAGTTCCTCGCTTTCTGAGGTTGCCTGTCCGTGCGACCACAAAGTCAAACGGACAGTGTCATTGCCCCTTTCACGCAATTTATTGCTCTCTTTGCAGTGTAAACTGCTGTGCTGGCAAGTTTATGCAACACAAAATAGAGATGGCGCGCAGTTTTCTGCGATCGCCAGCCAGCAGGTCTCCGCGTTATTTATAATTTACCTTTAAAATCATACAGATAAAAAACTGGCACGCCCCTTGCCTGAGAACACGGCGAAACACACACCCATGTTCAACTGCAAGGAGCATTACCATGCCAACTCCATGTTATATCAGCATCGAAGGGAAAACCCAGGGCAACATCACCGCGGGCGCCTTCACCTCCGATTCCGTCGGCAACATCTACGTGCAGGGCCACGAAGATGAGATGCTGGTGCAGGAATTCAAACACGTCGTCACCGTGCCGACCGACCCGCAGTCCGGCCAGCCGTCCGGCCAGCGCGTGCACAAGCCGTTCAAATTCACCGTGGCGCTGAACAAGGCGGTGCCGCTGATGTACAACGCGCTGGCGTCCGGCGAGATGCTGCCAGCCGTGACCCTGAAGTGGTACCGCACCTCGGTGGAAGGCAAGCAGGAGCACTTCTTCTCCACCACCCTCACCGACGCCACCATCGTGGATATCGACTGCCAGATGCCGCACTGCCAGGACCCGGGCAAGTCTGACTTCACCCAGCTGATCGAAGTGTCGCTGGCGTACCGCAAAATCGACTGGGAGCACACCGTGGCCGGCACCTCTGGTTCCGACGACTGGCGCGCGCCGGTCGAGTCGTAATCCCTGTCCTGTCTGGTCCTGCCCGGTTAAAGCCATTTATCTGACTGGCATCACCAGACGCGTTTCCTCCCCCACGTTGTGGGGGAGGGTGAGGGAGGGGGAGCAACAGCCTGAGATACCGCGTGATTTATTCCCCGGTCCCGGGTTTTTTCCGTTTCTGTGCTGAGCGGTGGCGGGCGCCAGCGCTGAGTGCAGAGTAAACAGACAGCGAGAGCCGCGCACGGTGTAGCACCGGGCGTGCGGTAGCCATGGGGCGGGAGAAAGGAGAGACAAGGTGGCAACCCTGACAGGACTGCAGTTCACCGTGAAGATAGGCGCGCTGCCGGAAAGCACCTTTTCGGTGGTGGATTTTGAGCTGGACGAGGCGCTGAACCAGCCGTTTGTGCTGGCGCTGAACCTGGCAAGCCCGCAGCCGGGCATTGATTTTGCGGCGGTGCTGGACCAGCCGTGCGAGCTGATGGTGTGGTACGAGGGCGCGCTGCAGCGGCGGGTGAGCGGCATCGTCAGCCGCTTTGCGCAGGGCGACACCGGTTTTCGCCGCACGCGCTACCAGGCGGAGGTGCGCCCGGCGCTGTGGCGTCTCGGCCTGCGGCGCAACGCGCGCATCTTCCAGGCGCAGGAGCCGCAGGCGATTATCAGCACGCTGCTGCAGGAGGGCGGGATTACGGACTACGCCTTTGCGCTGCGCCACGGCCACGCGGCGCGTGAGTACTGCGTGCAGTACCGTGAGAGCGACCTGGCGTTTATCAGCCGGCTGGCGGCGGAAGAGGGGATGTACTTCTTCCACGAGTATGAGGAAGGGAAGCACCGGCTGGTGTTTGCCGACGACGCGGGCGCGCTGGGCCAGGGAGAGCCGCTGTTCTTCAATATGGCGAATCAGGGGCTGTCGCAGGGGGCGTATGTGCGCCGCTTCCGCTACGCGGAGGCGGTGAGCACGGCGGGAGTGGAGCTGAAGGACTACAGCTTCAAAACCCCGGCGTACGCGCTGTCGCACAAAAAGATGAGCGGCGAGCTGGCGCACCAGCGCGACCAGTACGAGCACTACGACTATCCCGGCCGCTTCAAGCTGGACGCGAGCGGGCAGGCATTCACCGGCTTCCGGCTGGACGCGCTGCGGGCGGACGCGGTGACCGGCGGCGGCGAGTCGAACAGCGCGGACCTGCGCCCCGGGCAGAGCTTTGCGCTGACCGAGCACCCGAACGCGGCGCTGAACACCGGCTGGCAGGTAACGGCGGTGACGCATACCGGTAAACAGCCGCAGGCGCTGGAAGAGGAGGGCGGCGGTGAGCCGACCACGCTGACCAACGAATTTGCGGTGATTAAGGCGGTGACGACGTGGCGCGCGCCGCTGCCGCACAAGCCGATGGTGGACGGCCCGCAGATAGCGACGGTGAGCGGCCCGGCGGGGGAGGAGATTTACTGCGACAAATATGGCCGGGTGAAGCTGCAGTTCCCGTGGGACAGGTATGGCGCCAGCGACGACCAGAGCTCGTGCTGGGTGCGCGTCAGCCAGGGCTGGGCGGGCGGGCAGTACGGCATGATGGCGGTGCCGCGCATCGGCCATGAGGTGGTGGTGAGCTTCCTGGAGGGCGATCCGGACCAGCCGCTGGTGACCGGGCGCACGTATCATGCCACCAATTTATCTCCCTATCCCCTGCCGCAACACCAGACCAAAATGGTCATCCGCTCTAAAACCCACAAAGGCGACGGTTTTAACGAACTGCGCTTCGAAGATGCCAAAGATAATGAAGAAATCTTCGTTCATGCGCAGAAAAACATGGCGATTAAGGTACTCAACTCGAAAAACGAGCGGGTGGATTACAACCGTACTACCAGTATTGGCCATGATGAAGAACTGGTGGTAGCGAATGACCGTAAGCTGACGGTCGAAGGGAATCAGGATCAAAAAGTCACCGGCAATTATCTCTCGCTGACAGAGGGAGATCGTGGTGTGCAGGTGAAAGGCGATCTGGCGCAAAAGATTGACGGCGTGTTTAGTCTGGACAGCAAGGGTGACCTGACGATCCAGAGTGGCAGCAAATTAACGTTACGCGTTGGCGGCAGTTTTGTCGTGGTGCATGCCGGTGGTGTCGATATCAAAGGCCCGACGATTAATCTTAACTCCGGCGGCAGTCCAGGCGATCTGACGATTCCTGCCGACCCGGCGATCCTGAAAGCCGCAGCGGCTCAGGGCTCAATGTTTGTGGCGCATTGTCCGCTTGAGGAGAAGAAGGGTGAGTGAGACCTTAAGCTGGGCAATCATCGATGCTGCTGCGGAACCGGAAGTATTTACCATGCTGGAAGAGCTGGACCCGCCACATGCCAGCTTATATGCAGAACCGATACCGGAGGGACTGGAGCGACTGGCACCACAGCTGGTGCAGGTAGGTGATGGTGTTCTCAACTGGCTAATGCGGCGGGAAACACCATGGGGGATGGTGGTGGAAAGCAAAGCAGAGATGAAAGTTCTGCGACAGCATCTGCGCAAATATATGCATGTGCAGATCACGGGGGAAGACAAACCCGTGATGCTCCGCTTCTACGATCCACGCAATATCTGGCCATTGCTGACAATACTCTCTCCGTGGGAACAGCACTCTTTTCTCGGCCCGATTGATGTCATCACAACACAATGGCAGGGCATCGCTCGTCGGGAAAGTTTTACGGACTTAAAAGCTAAATTTACGCCCGGCAGTGCGACGCGACGCAAAGTCATGCAAATCTCTGCCGAACAAATGGCGAAGTTAACGCTGATATTTGAGCAGCGCTACATTGATGGCCTGGTGGAGAAAATCGCAGCATGGAGCGAAGATTCTCGCACTATCGACGGGGAAATCATTGCTGAAACATTTCGCTGGCTGAAACAGCAGAAAATTAATGATGACCGCAGTATCCGTGGCCTGTTTCACCTGTTTTATTTGCGGGGATGCCTGGCGCTGGAAGCTATACCTACTCATTTCAGGAAGGTGCTTAGCGATGAAGGTGAAGAGGGCGTGTTTAAAGCGGAAACATTGTTAATCCAGGAGCTGGGCGGAGTCCCTCTGTAATTATAAGGAATAAAGATGACCAGTTTAACGGCAGGTTCACCAACCTGTAATTGCAAAAATCCGGATACCTGTATTCATTCATTTACCCTCAAAGTTAAAGATCGGACATTTACCTATAAGCAGGATAAATTTATTTCCAGAGTGGAAGCCCTTGATGAAGGCAGTAAAGGCGTTCCGCTGTCTCTGAGTTTGCAGGACAAACAGTGTGTTTCTCATAATCCTCAATGTCCGCAGGGAGTGATCTATGATCAGGCAAAACCTGATTCACTGAAATCTTTTAATAAAGGATTGACTACGTATAAAGCGCGTTTCGACGCTGAAAATATCCGTTTTTTTGACCATCACGATGCTATTGATTTCCTGGTCGATTATATTTTGGCGAAAGATGTCAGGAATAAACTGCCAAAAGCATCTTACATACTACGTGTCGGTCAGTGCAGTGGCGAGCCTTTTGTCGGCAAACGTTTAAACTTTGCCGATGGCATGTCGCAGATGCTTAATCTCGCTCCGCGAGATGCACTCTGGACATATATCAATATCTATCCTGAGTTTAAATGGGAAATAGGCGCATCTATAGGTGTGGCTGAAGAAGTGACCCAATTCAGTGATAAGGAACTCAGAAAGCAGCAACGAACGGAAAATGCGAACAATGGTTTACCGCAGCGCGGGCATCGTGGATGGACAAAGCGCCCACCTTACGAAATCACTGATTCGCTGGAGATGGAAGGTAAACTAACGGCAAAAGTAGGCAATGTGAGTCATGAATACTCGCAAAAACTGAAGCAGGATTTTAAGAAGAAGGCTAAGAAAATCAACCTGCTGAACAGATCCGTGCAAAGCATTGACCTGCTCACTAAAGCACTGTCCACGACGAAAAGTGCGGGCGGAAAAGTAAAATTACTGAGTACAGAAATCATCTATCCTAAGCTCGAAATTAAAGGTAGTGGTGAGCTGAAAGAAGAAGCATCTTCAGAAAATCTCTATATTGAAAATCAGGTATCACTGGGTTTCGCCCCGCTGATGGGCATGAAGATAACGTTAGATCTGCTGCAGGCGTTTGCTGCGTGGTATCGTGCCGATGTTTTGCTTGCCGCAATTCGTGAAGGCTTGATGTCTGGTGAGGAGGAAAATAAAGCCGGGAAAAACTCCGCATTCGTGGGTATTAAGTTCGAACTGGTTGCTCAGGGAGAACTCAATTTTACTCTCGCCTTCAAATCTGATGCGAAGAAGAACTGGGAATGGCAAAAAGTTGATTCTGCTGAAGCAAAGTTTTCGTTAACCATCGAAGCCAATGTTCGTGCCGGGGTACGTTTTTATATCGCGGAAGGTGCACTGGATGTGGGCGGTAAAGCAATCGCAGAGGGCTGTTTCGGGTTAGACAATTCAGTAAAAGATAAGTTAGACTTGGTGTTTTACCACAACGGAATTGTGGCGAAAGTCTATGTCAGTTATACCGTTGGGTTATCTTCACAGTCTGAAAGAACTGGAGACGGGGGCGGTATACCCACCTCTGCCGAACAGACAGTTGACACAAGTGAGAAAGTTGAAAAGGAATGGACCATTCATGACAAACTGGAAAAGAAAGATTCAAAATATCGTATTAACCTTATTTAATATAACTGTATGCCTCCTTTTAATGTCACTTTACCCTGTTAGGGCTGCTGAAATGAATGGCGAAAAATATCTTTTCTCTTTTAAAACGAATAAAAGCACTTGTCTTTTGCGAGTGAATGATTTACCTGCGGTAGATAACACAACCACTCCCTCAAAGAAAATGTCAGCAGGGTTTAATTTGACTGCATTTTTAGAGAATGGTGCCAACGATCTCGAGTTGTTGATGGGGCCAAAAGATTATGAAGATCCGAAAACACTTTCCCCTGATTCATCCTGTGAGTTAATCGTCACTAAGGATACGGAAGATTCAAGTACGGAAATTGCTAATGTAAAATTAAGCGTAAATGAAAAAGGAGAAATCACCGCCAAAAATTCTGTTAATTATGACGGTGGTGATAATAATACTAAAGTTCTGGAAGGTTACACAAAAAGTGAGAAAGATTTTGGTCTATACAAGCTCAGAACGAGTATTATTATTAAGGGCTTGCCGAAATGGTCATGGGTGGATGCAACCCCGGTAACAGAAGGTGATCTGCCTAAGGTTCGTAAAGCTTATGCCGATATCTGGAATATGATCAAGAAACGTGATATTGAGGGGCTGAAAAGAATAACACGTGTTTCAACGGAAGAAATGGCTTTTGCTGAAGGTTCAACAACAGGGATGATGTTTATTTCTACCGATTTTCCTCAGCATGTTATCGATAAAAAGCTGTCTCCAGTTCCGATAGTTTGGGATAAATATAAGTTAATCCCATATCGTGGTGGTCGTCTGTTCCGTTTGGCAATTGGTTTTTTTCAAAACTCACCGCTCAAGTTCCAGGATGCTAATGGCAAAACGGTATTTGTTTACAATCCTTACTTTTCCATAATTGATGGCAGAGTTGTATTAGTCAGATAATCACCGATCACGACACTGCGGTCAGAGTTGTCTGGCCACAGTGTTATACGTCAGTACATGCAGAGTAGAGATCATGGGCAACGCAGTTAAATTAGGCGACATTGATACCGGACATGGCCCTTATCCACCCACGCCAGTCATTTCGGCTTCACCAACCGTAAAAGCGGATGGTATGCCACTGGCGCGACTTGGCGATCCACTGGCACCACATCAGCATAGCCGCAGTATCAGCAGTGGTTCCTCAACGGTATTTATTGATGGCAAAGCTGCTGTACGTTCTGGGGATGCCGTCAGTTGCGGCGGTGTAATGATTGGTGGTGGTAGCGTGAATATTGGATAATATTTTTGATGGCGGGCACTATCTGACGGATTTATTATGCTTCACCTGACCGTAAACCAGTCTGCGATAAGGTGATTGTAGTAACATTCCATGGAAAAAACGCAAGAGAATAAGTGAGGTTTCACTATTTAATTTTAGCAAGTATCACAGATGAAATGGTTTTAATTTTTTTAGACAGATAAAAGATATTCAATCCGTTTTACACATTCGTGACATCTATCATTTAGTTCCCCTTCAAGTGCAGGAAAAATAAATCCAATGCTTAACCCATTCTTCACCCACGCACTCGCACTGGGTGCTTTCACCTTATTCGCTACACAGCAATCCATTGCCGCAGAAGCCGATAACGTTAAACCACCTTACAAGATCGCAGGCAATACCGTTGTCTTCCAGCCTGCAGCCAATATTGCCCCTGAAGTTGTCGCGGGCGCAAATCCGGCAGATTTTAAAATTATCTATAAAGCCGACCACGCAGTGATTGCCCGTTCTGGCGTCAGCTACTACTGCAATGCGCAAAAATTACCTCAGACATTTGAACCCGCGGCTGCGCATATGTCCGGGGATTTTGTGTTTTTCGCCGGTAAAGGCTGGGCAGGGTGTGAATTGCTGGATTACGCCGTAGATGGCGAAAACTTCGAGGCGCTGGACTTTCCTTTTTTCACCGACCGCAAAGTGGTGCTGACAATTGGCGGTGAGCGGGTTACCGGCGCAGACGCCGCCACCTTTGAAACGCTGGCAAATAATCAGGCCAGAGATAAAAATCACTACTATTTTGTTGCCGACAAAGACGTCGCCATTCCCTGGAAGCACAGCGCCAGCGCCTGCCCGCCATGCTATGGCTGGGGCAATGTCGATGGCGAACTTTATTATGAAGGCGTAAAGCAGCCGCAGGCAGATGCTGCCAGTTTCCGCTGCTTCTCTTTTATTATCGCCGCGGATAAAAACGGCTTTTATATTTATGGCAAACCGCAAGCCGTTATTCCGGCCGATACGCAGGTCAAAAACATAACGCCTCTCAGCAATAACAGCTTTAGCGATGGCAAATACGTCTGGTTTGTCGGCGTTGATGCCACATTGCTGAGCGGTATCAATGCCGCAAAGGCAAAAGTCGAAGACATTGAAGGCGGTGAGAAAGTGACCGACGGCGTGACTGGCTGGCAATGCACCACCACGAAAACCAGCGATGAACCTTCCTGCCGCAGAGTGTAATGCGGCAATAAATGGTTTTGACTGCTCAAACCCCTGCCATAGGCCGTGATGGCGATGACATGAATCTACCGCTACACAATTCCGTTACATCCCTCTTACAGAGCATCAGGGGCAGCCATCTTAGAGTGGCTGCCTGCAATGTTTTTATTTTACTGAGAAAAGGAACATCTAAATGAAGGTTTTACAGCAAATGCTGGCTGCAGCCCTAATTCTGACCGCGCCATTAACCGTAATGGCAGAAGACGATCCGCAGTGGTTGTCGGGTGTCTATGTCAATGAGGATAAGGATGCACTGGCAGAAAGTCTGACATTTTGCCCGGCAGGCAAGGCGCTCTATGACTGGGTAAAAGCCGCCTATATTGTCGAAGGTAAGGACGATAAGCGTGTTGTCACTGTCTATTCGAATGGCGCATTTACCCTGAATGTGACCGATCAGGGAAACACGCTGGTACCTGCAAATGATTTCACTAAAGAATGGCTGAGCAAAAGTCAGCTGAAACGCGATCCCGGTCAGCAATATGAGTGTAAGAGTGGTAGCTGATAACAAAAGATGGATAAAAACCATTTCTACAATTTTTCCGTCATCAGAAAAAAGTATTTAAAAAGCAAAGGCCGGATGTGAAAACAACACATCCGGCCTTTTTTTTCTCTAATTGATCTCAGTCAAATGAGCCTCATCGTGCTCATGAAAATATTATCGAAAAGATCGCTGCTGCAATTTTTTTTAGTTACTTAAAGATACCCGGGTATTAAAGTGATCAAAATAACGGCAAATGATAAATTTTTTTCGTCATTATCGTCATAAAACAGCCACAATCTTCAACAAAATTTAACCATAAATTTTTAATACTTAACCAAAATTACCCGGTAATTCTGTACGGTAGTTAATCAATTTATGTTCAATATGGTGGCAATTTGACTTAATTTTTGTTTTTATTCGAAATTAAGACTTGCATCTCTAAATCAATTTTTGCGCAATCGGCAGAAATAACCGCTCAAACAGGCCTTATTCTGACCATTGGACGGCAGTTTCACGGTTAAATTTAACTCCGTTGCAGTTTTAGGCATTTGTGGGGGCTTTTAAGCATCCATAAGGAAACGCCGCCAAATTTGGTAGTACGGTTTTCACACAAACCAGAACGATCAGATTAGCTAAAGGATTTGGGAAGGTAAAATGCAAGCATATCTTAAGTTATCTCTTGGGCCACATCCTGCTGGCCGCTCTGGCTGTAGCGAACCGAAATAGAACTTTACTCATTGTTTTGTAAGTGATTTACCGTTATTTGGTGAGTTGCTTACAAAGCACAGCTATTGCGGGTACAAAAAGGAATTCTGCCTGTTATTTTGTGATAACTCCGCCGTGCGGATTAATTCACCCTGGCACCTGCTTGTCCCGTGTATTCAGTCACTCAAAATATGAATCCGGTGTGAATATGGGAAAAGGAATTGATGGGGCTTCTGTCGCGCCAAAGGAACGTATCAACATTAAATATGTTCCGGCAACCGGTGGGCAGCAAGCGGAAATAGAGTTGCCGCTGACAATGTTGGTGGTGGGGAATTTGAAAGGGCGCACGGAAGATACGCCGATCGAAGAACGTCAGACGGTTTCGATCGATAAAAATAATTTCAATTCGGTGATGAAGGAAAACAAACTTGAACTGAATTTTTCCGTGGCGAATAACCTCGAAGAGCAGAGCGAGGATGACCTGCCGGTGAAGCTGAATATCGCGACCCTGGAAGACTTCTCTCCCGATCGTATCGCCCAGCAGGTGCCTGAATTACGCAAACTGCTTGAATTACGTGAAGCGCTGGTGGCACTGAAAGGCCCACTGGGCAATATTCCGGCATTCCGTAACCGTCTGCAGGATTTACTGGCCAGCGACGAAGCGCGTGAGCAGCTGCTTAAAGAACTGGATTTAGTGAAACCCGCCGAATAATACAGCGGCTAACATAAGGGAAATAAGTTATGTCTATGGTTGAAGAACAACCTCAGGTCGCCGCGGCGGGGGCGTCGTCATCACTGCTGGATGACATTATGGCGCAGGCGCGTATTACCCCTGTTGATGAAGGTTACAGTGTGGCGAAGCAAGGTATCGCGGCGCTGGTAGCGAATATTCTCGACAGCGGTAATGCGGCGGAACCGGTAAACAAAGCGCTGGTGGACAGCATGATTGTTGAGCTGGACAAAAAGCTCAGCAAGCAGGTGGATGTCATTCTGCATGCGCCGGAACTGCAGGAACTGGAATCCTCCTGGCGCTCACTGAAACTGCTGGTCGATCGCACCGACTTCCGCGAAAACATCAAAATCCTCACCCTGCACGCCACCAAACAGGAGTTGCTGGAAGATTTCGAATTCGCGCCAGAAATCACGCAGTCAGGTTTCTATCAGCACGTCTATTCCACTGGCTACGGTCAGTTCGGCGGTCAGCCGATTGGCGCAGTGATTGGCGATTACGCCATGACGCAAAGCTCGCCTGACATCAAGCTGATGCAGTATGTCAGCGCCGTTGGTGCCATGGCCCATGCGCCATTTATCTCTTCCGTTGCACCGACTTTCTTTGGCGTCGACAGCTTTGCTGACCTGCCTTCCATCAAAGATCTGAAATCTGTCTTTGAAGGACCGACCTACACCAAATGGCGTTCGCTGCGTGAATCAGAAGATGCCCGTTACCTCGGCCTGACCGCGCCGCGCTTCCTCGCGCGTCTGCCGTATGATCCGGTAGAAAATCCGATCAAGGGCTTCAACTACAAAGAAGATATCAGCGCCAGCCACGATCACTACCTGTGGGGCAACACCGCCTATCTGATGGGCACCGCGCTGACCGACAGCTTCGCCAAATATCGCTGGTGTCCGAACATTATCGGTCCACAGAGCGGCGGGGCGATCAGCGATCTGCCGGTGCATGTCTATGAGGCGATGGGCCAGCTGCAGGCCAAGATCCCGACCGAAGTGCTGATCACCGATCGCCGCGAGTACGAGATGGCGGAAGAGGGCTTTATCACCCTGACGATGCGCAAGGACAGTGATAACGCGGCGTTCTTCTCCGCCAACTCGGTGCAGAAGCCGAAGGTGTTCCCGAACACCCGCGAAGGCAAAGAGGCGGAAACCAACTACAAACTCGGCACCCAGCTGCCGTACATGTTCATCATCAACCGCCTTGCGCATTACATCAAAGTGCTGCAGCGCGAACAAATTGGCTCATGGAAAGAGCGTCAGGATCTGGAGCGTGAGCTGAATGGCTGGATTAAGCAGTATGTCGCCGACCAGGAAAACCCACCGGCAGACGTGCGCAGCCGCCGTCCACTGCGCGCTGCACAGATCAAAGTGCTGGATGTGGAAGGTGAACCAGGCTGGTACCAGGTTGCGATTGCGGTACGTCCGCACTTCAAATACATGGGCGCTAACTTTGAGCTGTCGTTAGTCGGCCGTCTGGATAAGGAATAACACGCGATGTCCTCTCTCTCTTCCTGGAACAGAGGGAGCGCCGCCAGCTTATTCGATCGCATACGGGGCGAACAACGCAACAGCGCGCCGGGCGTGGAGCTGGACGCTCTGATTGAGTCGGTGAAACGACAACTGAACAGAGTGCTCAACACCCGTCCCGGCAGTTGCCGCAGCGCCCCTGAGCTTGGCGTCATTGATCTCAATGACGCCACGCAGGGCGGAACCGATATTCGCAGCCGGATACGCGAAGCCATCAGGCAGTGTATCTGCGAATACGAACCACGCATTGTGCAGGTCGAGGTGATTTCGGCGGATAACGCCGATACGCCACTCGAAACCACCTTTCGCGTGACGGCCCATGTGCGGCTCGAAGAGCTGGAACAGGTGACTTCGTTCAATATCCATATGGATAGCAACCGCCACTACAGAATGATATGACCTATGTCGCTGGAACATTACTTCAGGGATGAGCTTGCCTGGCTGCGCCTGCAGGGGCGCCAGTTTGCCCAGACCCATCCCGAACTGACGCGTTTTTTATCGGAGCAAACCACCGATCCCGATGTGGAGCGCTTGCTGGAAGGCTTTGCTTTTTTGACCGGCAGTCTGCGGGCAAAAATTGAAGATGAGTTTCCCGAGCTGACGCACGGTCTGCTGAATATGCTGTGGCCGAACTATCTGCGCCCGGTGCCGAGCATGACCATTATGCAGTTTACGGTGATCCCCGGCGCGCTGGCGCAACCGGCGTTTGTCGAACGTGGCTGCCCGCTCGACAGCAAGCCGCTGAACGACGTGGTGTGCCATTTCCAGACCTGTCACGACATGTGGATTTATCCGGCGACGCTGGAGAAAGTCAGCGCCCAGAGTGGCAATGATATGTCGGCGATTACGCTGGATATCGCGCTGCAAAACACGCTGACGCTGGCCCAGCTGGAACTGGATAAGCTGCGTTTTTATCTCGGCGGTGATGGCTGGACGGCGTATGAACTCTATCTTTGGCTGTCGGGCAAACTGTCACATATTGAACTGGAAGTGGATGGCAAGCGCTTTCGCCAGCCCGCCAGTTTGCTGAAAACCACTGGCTTTGACCGGGAAGATGCGCTGTTGCCTTATCCGGGCAACGTCTATTCCGGCTACCGTATTTTGCAGGAGTATTTCTGCTTCCCGGAAAGCTTTTTGTTTTTCCAGCTGCAGGGGGGGGACTGGCCAAATCAGCCGATGCCGGTGACCCATTTTAAACTGCACTTCTGTTTTGAAAGCGCGCTGCCGCCTGAGCTGAAGATCCGTCCTGACTCCTTCCTGCTGAACTGTGTCCCGGCCATCAATCTGTTCCGCCATGAGAGCGAACCGGTGGATCTCAATGGCCGTCAGGTGGAGTACCCGCTGAAAGCCAGCTATCGCCAGGCGGACAGCTTTGAAATTTTCTCCGTCGATAAAGTTGAAGGCTGGGTTGAGGGACAGGCGGGTCGTTCGCGCGGTATGCAGCGTGTCTACCAGCCGTTCGAAAGTTTCCAGCATCAGATTGAACGCAGCAAAGGGCGTCAGGCGCTTTACTACCGCATCCGCGTGCGCGAAGCGGTCAGTGGCAATGGCTTTGAGCATGCGCTGTCGTTTGTGCGTGGCGATGAGACGGAAGTGGTGGGGCTGAATGAATCCGTTTCCATCACCCTGACCTGCACTAATCGCGGCCGCGCGGCAGAGCTGCTGGTGGGCGATATCTGTGAACCCACCGGCAGCTCGCCGACTTACGCCACCTTCCGCAATATCACCCGTCCAACGCGGCCACTGCGTCCGGCGCTGGATGGCAGCCTGCAATGGACGCTGATTTCCAACCTGTCGCTGAACTATGTTTCGCTGCTCAGCCGTGATGCGCTGGTGCAGGTGCTGCGCACTTATGACTTCCCGACGCTGTATGACAAACAGGCGGAGCAGGCGTCACGCAAGCGGCTGGCGGGCATCGAAAAAATTGAAACCGTGCCGGTGGATCGGCTGGTGGCCGGGATGCCGGTGCGCGGACTGAAATCGGTGCTGTCGATCCGCCAGTCCGCCTTTGCCAGTGAAGGGGAGCTGTATCTGTTCAGCACCGTGCTGGCGCATTTCCTCTCCCTCTACGCCAGTGTGAACGCGTTTCACCTGCTGGAGGTGGTCAACCTCGACAACAAGGAGCGTTACCGATGGCCGGTGAAAACGGGTCAGCACTCGATGATGTGATGGCGCGCGGTGATATCGCGCGTTACTCCTTCTTTCAGCTGGTGGAGCTGCTTAACCGTATGGAGCAGGTCGACCCGGAAAGCCGTCAGGATTTCGATCCCGATCAGGAGCGGGTGCGCTTTAAGTCGACCGCCTCACTGGGCTTTCACAGCAGCGACATCGTCAGCATTGAGCAGGATCAGCTTGGCCGCCATCAGCTGGAAGTGGCGTTTCTGGGACTGCACGGCAGCCAGTCGCCGATGCCGGGCTATTACCTTGATGAACTGGCGTGGGAGTACGCCCAGCAGGAGCCGCGTCTCGGCCTGTTTCTCGACTTCTTCCACCACCGGCTGCTGACGCTGCTGCACCGGGTGTGGCGCAAATATCGCTACCACGTGCGCTTTCAGAACAACGGCGAGGATGGCTTTTCGCGTCTGATGTTTGCGCTGGTGGGGCTGGGCAACGATGCGGTGCGCGAAAGCCTGCCGGTGAACCGCGCCAAGATGCTGTCGTATGCCGGCATGCTGGCCAGTCCCAGCCGTTCGCCGGAAGTGGTGGCGGGGCTGGTGATGCACTGCTTTGACCTCGAAAGCGTTGAAGTGGAAGTGTGGCAGACGCGCAAAGTGGCGATTTGCGAAGAGCAGCAGAACCGCCTGGCGCAGGCCAACATGCGGCTGGGCGACGACTTTATTATCGGCGACAAAGTCAACGACTGCGCCGGTAAGTTCCTGCTGAAAATCAACAATCTGATGTTTGCCGATTTCCTGCGTTTTCTGCCGAACGGCGATCAGTTTGAGCCGCTGGTGCGCTTTGTGTCGTTTATTTTGCGCGACCAGCTGGCGTGGGATTTACGCCTCAGCTTTGGCGCGCAGCAGACGCGCGGCGTCTGTCTGGGCGACGAGAAGAACGCCAGCCTGGGCTGGAGCAGTTTTCTTGGGGAACCGCCAGCGGACCCCTTCGTGACGATATGTGTGCAGGAGTAATGGTGAGCGACGGCAATCAGCAACTTTCACTGTTGGTGCTCAACAGTGAGCAACTGGAAGGGAATTCACAGGTTCAGCATCAGTTTGGTGTGCAGGGCGGTACGCTCGGCGCCTCCGAACAGGATGACTGGCAGCTACGCGAGCGGCTGGGTGCGGTTCTGCCGCAGCATGCGCGTATTGAGACGGTCGATGGCCGGTTCTGCCTCTGCGACCTGAGCGGACAGACCTTTATCAACGGCGCGACTTCGCCGATCGGTTTTCAGCGCCGGGTGATGCTGGAGCAGGGTGATGAACTGGCGATCGGCCCGTTCCGTATTCGCGTGTTTAACGGCGCGGTGCAGATGGAGCATCAGCTGGATCAGATTATTGGCAACCGCCAGAGCCAGAACATTGATGACTGGCTGGACGCGGATATGCCGGCTTTCCGCGCCACCACAGACGACGAACCCAGCCAGGATCAGCACAACGATCCGCTGTGGATATTGCAGCAGGAGCGTAACAGCGCCGCGGCGATGCTGAATGGCAGCGCGCAGGTCAACAGCATGCTGCCACCACTTAATGCCTTTTCGGGGATACAGGACACCATGGACCAGGAATTTATTGAACTGCCGGATGTGCAGGGGTTTAGCACAGCGTTCAGCGGCGGCGCAGGCGCCACGCTGGCGCCGGTGATGCATGGCCTCGGGCAGACGCTGTCACTGCGCGACGACCAGCAGGCGCAGGCGATGCTGTACGAAATGGGCAAAACCCTGCGCGCCACGCTGGAAGGCTTGCTCACGCTGCAGGCGGAGCAGGCAGCACTGGCCGATAAGCTGCTGCGTCCTATCGAAGATAACCCGCTGCGTCTCGGCCTGAACTATGGCGACACCCTGTCGCTGCTGTTTGCCGAAGAGAAAAGCCCGGTGCACCTCTCTGCCCCGGCGGCGGTGGCGGAAGTGCTGCACAACATTCGTGTGCATCACAACGCCAATCAGCAGGCGATCAGCGCCGCGCTGAACAGCATTCTGCAGGCGTTCTCGCCGGAAACCTTACTCGATCGCTTTAACCACTATCGCCGTGGCGCCAGCGAACAGCCGCTGGATCAGGGCTGGGCATGGGCGATGTATCAGCACTACTTCCGCGAGCTGACCTCGCCGCGCCAGCAGGGCTTCCACAAGCTGTTCCAGCAGGTCTATGCCCAGGCGTATGACCGCGCGGTGCGTGAACAACAGGACGCGCAATGATGTGGCGCCAGGCAGGCATTTTTTTGCTGGTGGTCGCGCTGAGTGGCTGCACCACGCTGGGCAAAATGGCGGATGTGGCGATGAACCCGGATATCCAGGTTGGCAGCAATAACGACCAGCCCTCCAGCGTGGCCTTCAGCCTGGTGGCGGAACCGGATATGAACCCAAATGAGAGCGGTGAAGCCGCCCCGGTAGAGTTTCAGATTGTCATGCTTTCCGAGGATTCACGTCTGCTGGCCACCGATTATGACCAGGTGACAGGCGATATTGAGGCCGCACTGGGGAAAAACTATCTCGATCACCAGGACTACACGCTGCTGCCCGGACAGTTCAAATATCTGCCTGCGGCGGTGCTGGATGAAAAGGTGCGTTACATCGGCGTGATCGCCCGCTACGCCGACCCGGACAGCAGCGAGTGGCGCAAGGTGATCAAGGTGAAGAATAAGGGACATTCATACCAGATTCTGGTGCATCTGCGCATGGATGAAGTCGAATTACAGCAAGAAGAAGAATAACGATGTCTATTCGCAATCGCATTATCTGGCGTGAAGGGCTGTTTATTAAGCCGCAGCATTTTCAGCAGCAACAGCGCCATAACGACTACAGCCTGCATGCGCGCCTGAGCGCGGTCAGTGACTATTTCTATGGCCTGCAGTCGCTGGAAATTAATCAGGAATACCTCAATTTCGGCCGTATTGCGCTGGTGAGCGCCAGCGGCGTGATGCCGGACGGTACGGTATTCAATATCCCGGCGGATGACTCTCTGCCGCCGCCGCTGGAGATAACCGATGCGTCGGTGACCAATCAGAAAGTGTACCTGGCGATCCCGCTGGCGGTGAGCGGCGTCAATGAAGTGGGCCAGCTGGGACAGCAAATCGCCACCCGCCTGGAGGCGCATCGTTATGACGTGCGCGATCTGCACAGTGAAGGTGGCGATGTGGTGGCGCTGGAAGTGGGACGCGTCAGTCCGCGTCTGATGCTGGAGCGCGAAGATCGCAGCGCCTACGCCTCGCTGGCGATTGCCCTGATTAGCGACAAACGCCCTGATGGCGGTTTGCTGCTCGATCCCGCATTTATGCCGTGCAGCGCCAGCGTAGCGGCGATCCCGGTGCTGAAGCGTTTTCTCGGCGAATCCGCCGGACTGGTGGCTGAACGTGCGCGCAGCCTGGCCGGACGCATCGCTGCACCTGGCCAGCAGGGCGTGGCTGATGTGGCGGAATTTATGATGCTGCAGCTGCTCAATCGCGTGCAGCCGCAGCTGTCACATCTGGCGCGTCTTGGCACGCTGCACCCGGAGCGGCTGCATGAAGCGCTGGTGCAGTTTGTCGGCGAGCTGATGACCTTTACCGATGAATCGCGTCTGCCGCCGGAGTTCCCGGCCTATCGCCACGACGATCAGCGCATCAGTTTTGAACCGCTGATCCAGGCGCTGCGTCAGGCGCTCAGCACCGTGCTGTCGCCGCGCGCGGTTTCCCTGCAGCTGCGCAAGCATGCCTATGGCGTGACGATGGCGATTGTCGGTGACGCCGAACTGATGCACAGCGCCGAATTTATCCTTGCGGTGCGCGCGCGCATGCCGCAGGAGCAGCTGCGCAAACAGCTGCTGCAGCAGACCAAAATGGCGTCGAGCGAGAAAATCCGCGAACTGATCAGCCTGCAGCTGCCGGGCGTACCGCTGCTGCCGCTGCCGGTGGCGCCGCGTCAGCTGCCTTATCACGCAGGCTACAGCTACTTCCAGCTCGACAGGCAAAGCCCGGCCTGGCAGATGCTGGTGACCGGCAACACGCTGGCCTTCCATATTGCCGGCGAGTTCCCGGAGCTGGATATGCAGCTGTGGGCCATTCGCGGCCAGTAATCAGGAGCAGACACCATGACAACCAATCTACTGAAAAATGAGCAGCTGGGCGATTTGCTGTTTGAACATGCACGGCAGATCAACATGGATACGGATTACTGGTTCCGTATGCGTGGTCAGAGCATCAATCCGATTATCGACGCCGTCACGCCGCTGCTCGGCATGGTGGGGCGTATCCGCCAGCTGAATCACTATGACGATGTGCCCGCGCTGTATCAGAAGGTGGTGGCGGAAATTCAGTCCATCGAACAGGAGCTGAGCAGCCAGGGCTATGAAAACGGCGTGGTGCTGTCGTTCCGCTACATCCTCTGCACCTTCATCGATGAGGCGGTGATGGTGAAAGAGTGGGGCAGCCAGAGCATGTGGTCGGAAAACTCGCTGCTGGCGCGTTTCCATAATGAAACCTGGGGCGGCGAGAAAGTGTTTGCGCTGCTCGACAAGTTGCAGGACGAACCGGAGCGTTATCGCGACATTCTGGAATTTATCTGGCTGTGTCTGACGCTCGGTTTCCAGGGGCGTTACCGCATTATTCCGCAGGGCGAAGGGGAGCTGCGCGGCGTGATCCGCCATCTGCATCGCCTGCTGCGTCCTGAAGCGGTGAACGCCGCCACCGTTTTTCATCTCGACCACGGTCAGCAGGGATCGCGTTATCGCCTGCGCAAACAACTGTCGCTGCGCACGCTGTGCCTCGGCGCGGTGATCCTGCTGGCCGTGGTATTTGGTCTTTACCACTTTCAACTCAGCAATCAAACCCAGGACGTTCTGCGTCAGTTGGGAGAATTATTAAAATAAGGGAGTAAACCAGTGATTCGAATTGAACTGCCAGTCCTTGTCGACCGCCTGAATCCCGTCTGCCGCCATATGCTGGAAGAGGCGGCGGCGCTGTGCGTCAGCCATCAGGGCGCGGAAATTCGTATTGAGCACCTGCTGCTGAAGGCGCTGGATACGCCGCTCAGCGATGTGCGTCTGATCCTCACGCGCGCCGAAGTGGACATCGACGACGCGCGCACGCTGCTGCAGCCGGATGAAATGGATAAGAGCCTGACACCAGGGTACCCCTCTTTTTCTCCGCTGCTGGTGGAGTGGCTGCAGGACAGCTGGTTACTGGCCTCCGCACAGCTGCGCCACGGCCAGCTGCGCAGTGGCGTGTTGCTGCTGGTGCTGCTGATGACGCCGCATCGCTACCTCTCTGCGCCGCTGATCCGCCTGCTGGCGAAAGTGAACCGTGACCTGCTGATGCAGCAGTTTGATGAGTGGGTGAAAAGCTCGGCGGAAACGGCAGTGGCGTCAGCCGCCCCGACAGAGGGCGCGGCGCTGGCAACCGACAGCAGCCTGCTGGGACGCTTTACCCAGAACGTGACGCAGCAGGCGCGCAACCAGCAGCTCGACCCGGTGCTGTGCCGCGATGAAGAGATCGATCTGATGATCGATATCCTGTCGCGCCGCCGCAAAAACAACCCGATTATCGTCGGTGAAGCGGGCGTCGGTAAAAGTGCGCTGCTGGAAGGGCTGGCGCTGCGCATTGTCGCCGGTCAGGTGCCGGAGAAACTGCGTGATGTCGAACTGCTGTCGCTTGATCTCGGTGCAATGCAGGCGGGCGCGGCGGTGAAAGGCGAGTTCGAAAAACGTTTTAAAGGCGTGATGCAGGAAGTGAAAGACGCGCCGCGTCCGGTGATCCTGTTTATCGATGAAGCGCATACCCTGATTGGCGCCGGGAATCAGGCGGGCGGGCTGGATGTTTCCAACCTGATCAAACCGGCGCTGGCGCGTGGCGAGCTGCGTACCATCGCCGCCACCACCTGGAGCGAATACAAGAAATACGTCGAAAAAGATGCCGCGTTATCGCGTCGTTTCCAGCAGGTCAAAGTCAGTGAACCAAGCACCCAGCAGGCGACAGTGATCCTGCGCGGCCTGCGTGCGGTGTATGAACAGGCGCACAACGTGCTGATCGATGAAGCGGCGCTGCAGGCGGCGGCGACCCTGTCGGCGCGCTACATCTCCGGCCGTCAGCTGCCGGACAAAGCCATTGATGTGCTGGATACCGCCTGCGCGCGCGTGGCGATTAACCTGACCACGCCGCCACGCAGCGTCAGCCATCTGCAGACGCGGATTCAGCAGCGCACGCTGGAAATCACCCAGCTGGAACGTCAGACACGCATTGGTCTCGGCGAACATCAGGACACGCTGGCGCAGCTGCACGACGAACAGCAGAACGATCGTCAGCAACTGGCGGAACAGGAGCAGAGCTGGCGTCAGCAGCAGAGTCTGGTGGAGCAGATTGTGGCGTTACGCGCGAGACTGCTCGACGACACCGCTGATGCGGTGGAGGAGCAGGACAGCCAGCAACTGCGTGAACTGGAGCAGCAGCTGGAAGAACTGCAGCAAGCGGCGGTGCTGGTGTCGGCGCATGTCGATGGCGGACAGATCGCCGCCGTGATCGCCGAATGGACTGGCGTACCGCTGAAGCGCATTTCACAGAGCGAACTGGATGTGGTGACGCAGCTGCCGGACTACCTCGGCAGCAGTATCAAAGGCCAGGCGCTGGCGATAGCCCATCTGCACAAGCACCTGCTGACTGCGCGCGCCGATCTGCGCCGCGCCGGACGTCCGCTGGGCGCTTTCCTGCTGGTCGGGCCGAGCGGCGTCGGTAAAACCGAAACCGTGGTGCAGATTGCCGACCTGCTGTTTGGCGGCCGCAACTATCTCACCACCATTAATATGTCCGAGTATCAGGAAAAGCACACCGTGTCGCGCCTGATCGGTTCACCGCCAGGTTATGTCGGTTTTGGCGAGGGCGGCATTCTTACCGAAGCTATTCGCCAGAAACCGTACTCCGTGGTGCTGCTGGATGAAGTGGAAAAAGCGCATCCTGACGTGCTGAACCTGTTCTACCAGGCGTTCGACAAAGGCGAGCTGGCGGACGGCGAAGGGCGCATCATCGACTGTAAAAACGTGGTGTTCTTCCTCACCTCAAACCTCGGTTTTCAGACCATTGTCGATTACACCGAACGTCAGGATGAGCTGCACGACGCGCTGTACCCTGAACTGGCTGCCTTCTTTAAACCAGCGCTGCTGGCGCGTATGGAAGTGATCCCGTATCTGCCGCTGGGCCACGACACGCTGAAAGCGATTGCCGGCGGCAAACTGGCGCGCCTCAGCGAGCTGCTGCGCACGCGCTTTGCTGCCGAGGTAACGATCGACGACGAGGTGGCGGAAGAGCTGCTGCGTCGCGCCAACCGCAGTGAAAACGGTGCGCGTATGCTGGAGTCGATTATTGATGGCGCGCTGCTGCCGCCGGTGTCACTGCAACTGCTGCAACGCATGTCGGCGGGTGAGCCGGTGAGCACGATTCATTTCACGCTGCAGGACAGTGAATTCGTTTCCGTGGTGGAGGGCTGATGATGCAACGCGCCCTGCAGTTCGCCCTGTCGCTCACCGCGTCGGACGACGAAAACCAGCTGAGCGACTGGCTGCTGAAGGAACTGGATCAGCACTGGTCGCCGCAGGCGGTGCTGATCGGCCTGCCGGATATCAGCGGTCGCCAGCTGGAGTGCCGTGGTCTGGTGCAGGGAAAAGCCTTCTCCCTGACGCTGGATGTCAGCGATTTCAGCGATCCGCTGGCCTATGTGCTGCATAAAAACCAGATGCGTATCTGGGAATCCCTCAACGGCGGCGCGCGCATTGAACATGCGGCGTTTCGCCAGCTGCTGATGAGTCTGGAGGCCAGCTGCGGCCTGTACGCACTGCCGCTGCAGGATGCCGCCGGTAAACCGCAGGGCGTGCTCGGCGTGTTTGCCGCTGCGGAGCCGTTATGGCAATGGCGTGAAACCGAACAGCTGACGCTGCTGGCGCAGGTGTTCAGCCGCCAGCTGGTGCGCGTGCGGCAGTTGCGCAGCAATCTGCATGAGCGCAGTGCGTTACGCGAATCGCTGCGCCAGGTCACCTGTGAGAGCGCGTCGCGTCGTCAGAAAGATCAGTTGCTGGAAAGTCAGCTGATTGGCCAGGCGGCCGTGACCCGCCGTCTGCGTCAGCAGGTGGCGCAGACCGCCGGACTGTACCTGTCGGTGCTGATTCAGGGCGAAACCGGTAGCGGCAAAGAGGTGGTTGCACGTCTGCTGCATCAATGCTCACCGCGCGCTGAACGTCCATTTGTTGCCATTAACTGTGCGGCGATCCCGGAAAACCTGATTGAAAGCGAGCTGTTTGGCTATCAGAAAGGCGCATTCTCCGGCGCGCAGAGTCATAAAGAGGGGCTGGTGGCGCAGGCGCACGGCGGTACGCTGTTTCTTGATGAGGTCGGCGATATGCCTGCGGTAATGCAGGCGAAACTGTTGCGCGTGCTGGAAACTCACCGCTACCGGCCGCTGGGTGGCGACAAAGAGCGCCACTCCGATTTTCGGGTGATCGCCGCCACGCATCAGCCGCTGGAGCAGCATGTCGCCGAAGGGCGCTTCCGTCAGGATCTCTACCACCGCCTGTGCCAGAGCCAGATCATGATGCCTGCGCTGCGTGAGCGCGCGGAAGATATTGCGCTGCTGTGCAGCCACTTTACTGGCGAATTTGCCGCCCGCCAGGGAAAACGGTTTGGCGAGCTGCGCCGCAGCTTGCTGACACTGCTGATGAGTTACCGCTTTCCCGGCAATGTGCGCGAACTGCGTAATCTGCTGGAAGTGATCTGCGCCCATACCGCCGACGGCGAGGATATTGGCGCGCAGCCGCTGCCGCGCGAAATTCACGATCGGCTGCAGGGCGGTGAGGCGGTGACGAATGACGATTACCAGCAGATTGACGATCTGCGTATCGCGCTGCAGGAGTATGAAGCGGCGGTGATCGCCTCGCGTCTGCGTTACTTCCAGGGCAATCGCCTGCGGGTGGCGGAAAGCCTGAATATTGCCCGCCGCACGCTGGACCATAAGTGTCAGAAGCTGGAGGTGGAGCCATGGTGATCTCCGGCGTATTACCACTGCTCACCTCACTGCTCGGCGGCAGCGTTACACCGGCGGATGCGCGGCTGCAGGCCTGTCAGCAGGAGCAGAACGGCCAGCTGCGGCTGGCCTGTTATGACGCGCTGGCAAGACTGAAGCAACAGCCGACAGCAGAGAATGTGTTTCAGTTAACCACGGATGCCACGACCGGTGACCTGACGCTGACACGCCAGAACACGCCGCAGACCACCTTCAGTGTCTCCTGCCTGAATCAAATCACCCATCTGCGCGTGCGTTTAACCCAGCCGTGGCAGGGGGACGTCACTGCCGCCAGCACCGATGGCCTGCCTGCCTCCGGCAACTGGTTTGTGCGCAATCAGGGACGGCTGCTGGAGTTTGGCCGTGGCCTGCCAGCGATTGATGAGCTGCGCCGCTGGTCCGGCAAAAGTGAGCTGGTGCTGAACGGCAGCGGTGACCAGCAGCTGCATATTGCGCTGAACGGGCTGGATGACGCGCTGAAACCACTGCGTCAGCAGTGTCACTGGTAAGGGAACCGAGATGGATAATCGCCACCCCTGGTGCCAGCGCCTGCTGACGCCACTGCCCGATGAAGCGCTGAAAGCGCCGATCGCGGCCGATGACCCGCTGTGGGAAAAAATCGAAACCGAGCTGGTGAAACTCGGCTCGCTGGCGCACCGCCAGCTGAATCTCACCGACGTCGCCAGCGACTGCCTGACGCTGCTGGAGAGCAAAACCAAAGATATGCGCGTGCTGGTGCAGCTACTGCGCTGTCTGCAGCATCCGGCCAAAGCCGAGCCGTTCGCCACCGCGCTGATCCTGCTCGACTGCTGGCTCAACGCCTGGTGGCCGGTCGCCTGGCCGATGGGCGGCATGCAGAAACAGCGGCTGATGTCGCAGATGATCAAACGCTTCGAAGGCGTGCAGGAACGCATGTGTGAACACGCTTCTGCTGCCGAGCTGGCGCGCATTGTGACACTGAGCGAACAGCTGGCGAACAGCTGGCTGACTGTCGAACCCGGCCAGAGCACGATGCTGGACGGATTACTCAGCTCACTGCGTCGCGCGCAGCAGCGCCAGCAGGAGCAGGCCGCCGTCAATAAAATACCTGCCGCCGCGCCGGTTACGACGGTGACCACCAGCAGCAGTGCCGCCGCACTGGATATCGACAGTTCCAATGAGCGCGGCTGGCGGCAGACCCAGCTGAAAGTGGCGGATCTGCTGCTGGAGCAGCAGCCGGAGGCGGCGGTGGGCTATCGCCTGCGCCGTCATGCCATCTGGCACACCATCACCACGGCGCCGGTCAGCGGTAAAGGGCAGAAAACCCAGCTGGCGCCGGTGGCGCTGGATCGGGTGAATGAGTACGAAGCCGCGCTGGGGCAGGCCGATCACACGCTGTGGCGGCAAATAGAAGAGAGCCTGACGCTCTCCCCATTCTGGTTTGATGGCCATCGCCTGTCCGCGCAGGCTGCGGCGCGGCTGGGATGTCACGCGGTGGCGGAGGCGATAGCCGCTGAGCTACAGAGCTTTCTGCAACGCTTACCGGCGCTGAAAACCCTGTGCTTTAACGACGGCAGCGCCTTTCTGCCGCCTGCCTGCACCGAGTGGCTGCAAAGCGCCACCGCCAGCCGTCGCGCTGACGGGCAGGGACAGGATCTGGCGGCGGAAGTAAAAACCTGCCGCCAGAAGCAGGGGCTGAATGCGGCGCTGCTGATGCTGGAAGAGAAAACGCATCATCAGGCGGAGCCGCGCGATCGGTTTTACGCCGGCATGATGCTGGCGGAGTTACTGGCGGCTGAAGGTATGAAAACGCTGGCCACGGCGCATTACCAGCAACTGTGGCAGGAAGCGCAGCGCCTTGGGCTGATGCAATGGGAACCTGCACTGGTCAAACGCCTTGAGCGTTTCGCACCGGCTCGCGGATAACGGAACAATCTGAGTAAACGGTATCGTATGTTAAAAACAGTGATTGGCTTTCTGCGCAAAGCGCTGCCGAAAGTAAAACTCTCCTGGCTGCTGGCAGGGTTGCTGCTCTGGCTGGTAGTGCTGGTGGTGGTGTGGTGGCTGGGGCCGCGGCTGGTGGTGGCGGACGTGCGTCCACTCGACACTCTGTGGGCGCGCACGGTGTTTACCCTGGTGTGGTTGTGGCTGGCCTGTGCGATTAGCGTCTGGCGCGTCTGGCGTCGTATGCAGCAGCTGAAAGCGCAGCAGCAGGCGCTGGCGCGGGTTGAGCTGGACCCGCAGCAGGTGTATGTCGACGCGCAGCAGCGTTTCCTCGACAGCTGGCTGACGGCGCTGCGCAGTCAGCCCGGCGCAGGCAGTCTGTACAGCAAGCCGTGGTATCTGATGGTCGGTCTGCCGGGCAGCGGTAAAAGCAGCCTGGTGCACCGCGCCAATACCGCCAGCAAACTCAATGCGCGGCTGAATGCTGAACTGCGTCATCTCGCCGCCGATCAGAAAGTCGACTGCTGGCTGGGCGAAGACGCGGTGATTGTCGACCCGAAAGGGGAGCTGCTGCTGCAGAGCGTCTCTGACCTGGAGCCGGAAGGCGATAAAAACGAACGCCTGTGGCAACACCTGCTTGGCTGGCTGACCAGCAACCGTAAACGCCAGCCGCTGAATGGACTGGTGCTGACGCTGGATTTCGGCTGGCTGTGCCATGCCAGCGTCTCCGAACGCAAACTGTATGCCCAGCTGTTACGCACGCGCCTGCTCGATATCAGCGCGGCGCTGAAGACCCGTCTGCCGGTTTACTTTGTGCTGACGCGCCTTGATATGCTGCACGGCTTTAACGCCTTTTATCAGCTGCTGGATAAAGAGACGCGCCAGTCGCTGCTGGGTGTGACCTTCAACCCGGCCAGTCATCATCTGACGGAGTGGGTGGCGGAGTTCACGGCATTCTGGGATCGCTGGATCGACGTTCTCAACGATAATCTGGCGGATAAAATGCTGCCGTATGCCGGTGAGCAGGTCGCCAGTGAACTGTTCTCTTTTGTGCGCCAGCTGGCGGGACTGAAAGATTATCTCAGTGACTTTCTCCAGGAAGCGATGGGCGAGAACGATCAGCTGGCGCTGAATGTGCGCGGCGTGTACCTCAGTTCGGTGTATCAGCAGGGCGTGCCGTTTGATGCCTTCTCCCATGCTGCCTCACAGCGTTATCAGCTGCCCGAGGCGGTGTATCCCGCCGCGCGAGGCGAGTCCAGCGCTTTCTTTGTGCGCGACCTGTTCCGTGGTGTGGTATTCCCGGAAGCTCATCTGGCGGGCGAAAGCCGTCTGCACAGTACCTGGCGACGCAAACGGATGTCGGCGGGCAGCAGCCTGCTGGCGCTGGCCGCCTTGCTGCTGATTGGCGGCTGGCATCACTACTATGTCGTTAACGCCGAGGCAGGGCGCAAGGTACTGGCGCGCGCGCAGCAGTTTATCGATGCGCGTGACGCCGAGGAGAACCAGGGCTTTGGCGTCAGCCTGCTGCCGCGCCTGAATCTGATCCGTGAAGCGACACTGTCGTTTGGCGATTATCGCGAAGTGCGCTCACCGCTGGCCGATATGGGGCTGTATCAGGGCGGGCGCATCGGTCCTTATGTGGAAGGCACTTACCTGGCGCTGCTGCAGCAACGTTTTCTGCCGGCGCTGCTGGCAGGGCTGGCGCAGGATTTAGCGAATGCGCCGCCGTCCAGCGAAGCCAAACTGCAGATCCTGCGCGTGATGCGCATGATCGATGACAACAGCGGGCGCAACAAAACGCTGGTGGAACAGTTTATGGCGCAACGCTGGCAGAAAGCGTTCCCGCATCAGGGCGTGGTGCAGGAGCAGTTAATGCAGCATCTCGATTACGCGCTGGAACACACTGACTGGCGACAGGCGCGTGAACACAAAGATGCACAGGCGATTGCCGCCTGGCAGCCGTTTGCCACGCCGGTGGCGGAGGCGCAGCGTGAACTGGCGAAACTGCCGCTGTTCCAGCGCGTCTATCAGAGCATGCTGAGCCGCGCCAGCGATACGCTGCCGCCAGATCTGATGATCCGTGATGAAGTCGGGCAGAGTTTCGACAGCGTGTTTACCCTGCGTAACGACGACGCCGGTGGCGTGCCGCGCTTCTTCACCTGGGCAGGCTTTAATGACTTCTTTGTGCGCCAGGATAAAACCCTGTTCGACCTGACGGCGCTCGATGCCTGGGTGCTCGGGCTGCGTGACCGCGTGCAGCTGAGCGATGCCGATCGCAACGAAATTCAGCGCCAGGTCAATGACCGCTATATCACCGACTACGTCAATCACTGGCAGAAAATGCTGGCGAATCTCGATGTGCAGCCGCTGGAAACGCCAGAGCAGGCGCTGGCGCTGCTGACGGCGATCACCGGCAATGAACAGCCATTCCAGCGCGTGATCACCACCTTAAGCGATAACACCCGTGGCCGTGAGCTGGGCGAAGAGAGCAGCAAAGCGGCGCAGTTGATCAACGCCCGCGTGGCGCGTCCGTTTATTCCGCTGCATGAGTCGCTCAACGGCCGCGGTGAGAATGTGGCGCTGATCCAGGAAGTGAACCAGAAACTCACCGGGCTGTATAACTGGCTGGAACAGGTGGTGAACGCCGTCGAACCGGGCGCCGCCGCGCTGAAAGCGATTCAGCTGCGTCAGGCCAATCCGTATGACGATCCGGCGTACAAGCTGCAGCAATATGCGCGCGGCCTGCCGGCGCCGCTGAACCGCTGGGTCAGCCAGATTGCGGAGCAGGTGTCGGCGCTGACGGTGAATATGGCGATGTCATCCCTGAGCCAGGAGTGGAGCGACAAAGTGGTGGCGCCATTCAATGAGCAGCTGGCCGATCGCTATCCGTTTGACCCGCAGGCGGAAGAGGATGCGCCGCTGTCAGAAGTGGAACGCTTCTTTGCCACTGGCGGCACGCTGGATGCCTTCTGGCAGGCCAACCTGAAGCCGTTACTGGATGCCGGCATGCTGGAGAGTGAATCCGGCAGTGAAGTGCAGCAGGAGCTGTTGCGCCAGTATGAGCGTGCGCAGCGGATTCGCAATGCGCTGTTCAATGCGCAGGGCAACCTCGAGGTGCACTTTGTTATGGAGCCGATTGAACTGACCGCCAATAAGCGCCGCAGCGTGATGAACCTCGATGGCCAGTTACTGGAGTACACCCATGGCCGCCGTCAGAAGATCCCGCTGGTGTGGCCGAATGCGCTGCGTGACGGTGCGGAGAGCAAGCTGGTTCTGGTGCCGGACAATGCCGAACGTTCACCGCGCAGCATCAGCTTCTCCGGCCCGTGGGCGATGTTCCGCCTGATGGACAGCGCGGCGCGGACGCAGTCGGGACGTGGCTCCTTCGATGTGCGCTTTAACGTCGACAACGGCGCCATGACCTGGCGTGTTTACAGCGATGAAAGCCGTAATCCGTTTGCCAGCGGACTCTACAGCCAGTTCCGCCTGCCGGAATCCTTATACTAATTATTCGGGGCCGCAACGCCCCGCACTGCCAGGAACGTCTTTTTATGCATGATGCACAGCAAGCTTTAAAAGTGGGGCGCGACCCGCGCATGTTGCCGGAGTATGAGCGCTTACGCAGTGAAATTAACAAGCTCAGCCACGCTTCGCGCCCGGAAGTGGACTGGGAAGTGATTCATCGCATGTCGCTGCACATCTTTGAACAGCAGGGCGTGGATTTACAAACCGCCATCTACTTTACGCTGGCCCGTTCGCGCCTGCATGGCCTGCACGGTTTCACCGAAGGCTGCGAATTTCTCGCCAACCTGATTGTCACTCAGTGGGAAAATTTCTGGCCGCCGCAGCACCAGGAGCGGGCGCGCATCGAAATGCTCGACTGGTTTATCGCCCGGATCAGCGAAGTGATCCGCCAGTACAACATCAGTCATGAAGATAAGCGTTTTATCTACCGCTGCGAACGCGCCCTGCAACTGATGAGTGAAAAGCTGCATAACGTCGGGCTGAGTCGGGTGCCGCGTGTGGAAAACCTGATCCACTTTATCGAAGGCTATACCCATCTGTTTGATGAAACGGAGATTGTGATTGTCTCCGATCAGCAGGGCGTGCAGAAACAGGATATGCAGATCCCGCCGATGGTCTATTTTCGTCCCGATGGCGAGGCTGAGGATGGCGCGGCGCAGCCTGCCGTCGCCAAAGGCAGCATTATTGTTGGCCGCGAGAAGGGGAAGCTGAAGCCGACGGTGCTGAAGATTGAAACCCACAAAAAGAGCCGCCCCGCCGGGTTCTGGTTTGCCAGCGGCCTGCTGAGCTGCGCGCTGCCGGTGGCGCTGTTTGCGGGCTGGAGTCACTGGGACAACACGCAGAACATGCGCCACAGCACGGCGATCGCCCAGCTGGAGCAGCCTGCGCAGGGGTTGCCTGATGCGCTGAGCATCAACCAGCTGCGTGATATTCGCATTGCGCTCGGTGAGCAGACACTGCGCGAAATGGAACCGCAGGTTACCAGTGATTATCAGGCGCAGCTGACCCGGGTGCAGCAGGCGTCGCCGCTGTGGTTATATCAGTATGCCGACCAGCTGCGGCAGTCGGTCAGCGCGCTGTATCCAGGTTCGCTGGCGGTGAGCGCGATGGATACACAGTGGCAGCAGATGATGCGCGCCCAGCGTGGCGATGAACGCCCGGATCAGGCGTGGTTTGCCGTGCGACGCGGGGTGGATAATCTGCAGGGGGAGTTGCTGGATCTGGAGCGCAAACGCAAAACCGTCACTATCTCCTATCTCAAGTCAGCGCTGTATGACATTCAGAAAAATATGCAGGGCGAGCTGCCGTTTGGCGTGCGTTTGCAGCAGCTGGAGAAGCGTCAGGCGGCGAATCAGAACATCAGCGCCAGCGAACTGCACAATATGATCGAAGAGCTGAAATCTCTTAACGTGCGGCTGTACAGCCTGCAGCAAGCCCGTAAGGAGTTCTGATGGCGCGATGCAAGCAGGCAGTAACTCTGGCGCTGCTGGTGAGTGTGGCGCTCAGCGGCTGCGCCAGTCAGTCGGTGGATTCCATGTCCGCCAGCCAGCTGGAGCAGGCGGCGCAGGACGGCGATGCGCAGGCGCAATACCGGCTGGCGCAGCAGCTGGCGGCGCGTAAGGAGTATCCGCGGGCGATGACGCTGATGCAGCAGGTGGGCGACAGAAGCATGGTTTCCAGTCTGTCGCAGCAGCAGCGTGCTGAGGCGTCACGCCAGGTCGGTGACTGGTACAACGTCGGGCTGGGTGAGCCGCGCAATCAGCCGCTGGCGCTGAAATGGTGGCGGCGCGCCTCGTCGCTGGGCAACGCTCAGGCGAGCTGGCAGCTGGCGCAGCACTGCCAGCAGCAGCATGAGGGCAAGCTGGTAGCGGATTGTGTTGATGCGGTGGATACCGCCGCCGGGCAGGGCAATGCCGCAGCGCAGCTGGCGCTGGCGCAATGGTACGCCAGTCACCAGGGGGCAGAGCACGATGCGCTGAGCTGGCTGGAGAAAGCGGCCACCCAGGAGGATCCGCAGGCGCAGTATCAGCTGGCGACGCGTTATGAGCAGGGCAACGGCGTCGATCAACGCAGCGATATGGCGCAGCGTCTTTACTATCAGTCTGCCAGTCGTGGCTACCCACCGGCCCAGCGCTGGATGGGGGAGCACAGCAGCGGAGGCGAAGCGCTGGCCTGGTATCAGAAAGCGGCGACGGCCAGTGACGCCGCGTCCCAGCGCTGGCTGGCGCAGGCCTATTTCAGTGGCAAAGGCGTGGCGCAGAATGAACGCAGCGGTCAGGCGTGGCTGCTGAAGGCGGTGAACGGCGGCGATGCCGAAGCGCAATATCTCTACAGCCAGCGCTTAAGCGATGAAGAGGCGCGCGAACGCTATCTGCGCCAGTCCGCCGCCGGTGACTATCTTCCGGCACAGCAGGCGCTCGCCACGCTGTATATGACGCGCGGCGACCAGATCCTGGCGCGCGAAGCCTGGCAGACGCTGGCCGACGGCGGCGATACCCAGGCACGTTATGAACTGGGCGAAATGTTACGCCTCGGGCAGGGCGGTAAAGAGGACTTTGCGCGCGCCTTTAAGCAGTATCGTCTGGCGGCGCTGAAAGACCAGCGTATGGCGCAGTACCGCATGGGCATGATGCGCCAGGAGGGGCTGGGCGCACCGCGTAATCGCATCCACGCTTATGCCTGGTACTCACTCGCGGCCACCGAGGGCATGAAAGAGGCGCTGGCGGCGCTGAACGATGTGGAGGCGACGATGCAGCCGCAGGAGATCAAAACCGCGCAGACGCTGGCGCAGTTATGGCGTAAACGCATTGCCAGCGGCGCGACACCGCAGGATGACAGTGACGCAGCGGGTAATCCTGCAGCTTAATGTTCCCTTAATACACACCCCTTACACTCTCCCATACCGCAACCTGGGAGAGTGTCTATGCAACAACGAATCAGTGAGAGCAGCGCCGTACTGCTGAGTGTGCTGGTTAGCGCCAGTTTTCTGTATCTGTGGTTTACCTGCTGACGGGCTGCGCGGCTGGCGGCTGCAGCCGGACGCTGGCCTGGCAGCCGCTGGTGTCGGTGCGGTTTTGCAGCACAAACTGCGCCTGATGCAGCTGGGCAATGCGGCTGACGATGCTCAGACCCAGGCCGATGCCGCCATAGCGGCTGTCCATGCGTACAAACGCCTGGCTCAGATCGCCACGCTTTGTTTCGTCAATACCGTCACCTTCATCTTCCACCATCAGCAGTGGCGCGTCTGCGCTGCCCGCGCTAACGGTAATCACCGAGCCTTGCGGGCTGTAACGATGGGCATTTTCCACCAGATTACGCAGCAACACGCGCAGCAGTGTCGCATCGCCACGCACCGCCACATCCTGCGCGCTGGCGGGCAGAATTAACCGCTGCTGGCGCTGTTGCACCATCTCCTGCAGTTCTGCGCGCAGAGGCTGAATCACATCCTGGCCCAGCCATACCGTCTGATAATTGCCCGCAGAAAATGATTGTCCCACCCGCGCCAGTTGCAGCAGCTGCGACACGCTCTCTGTCATCTGCTCCAGCCGCTGGACCAGCGGCGCGACATCAAGCTGGTGGGTTTTGCCGAGCAGTTCGAGATGCAGCCGCACGCCCGCCAGCGGCGTACGCAGCTCATGGGCGACATCGGCAGTAAACAGCCGTTCGTTATCCAGCGTGCTGGTCAGGCGCGCGACCAGCTGGTTAATTTCCGCGATCACCGCTTCCACTTCCGCGACGTTACTTTTCAGTAAGATTGGGTTGAGATTATCCGCCGTGCGCGTCTCCAGCTCACGGCGCAGATCGATCAGCGGGCGCGTCAGCCATCTTATCGACTGATAGCAGAGGATGAGTGACAGCAACAGCATCAGCAGGGAAGGGATCAGCAAACTGGCGATGGCTTCATGCACTTCTTTGCTGATATGGCTGCGGTTATTGACGTTTTCCAGCGCGCTGGCGACCAGTAACTGAATCTGCTCTTCGCTTTCATGCCACAGCCAGAACACGCTGAACAGCTGGCACGCCAGCATAATAAAACCAATGGTGATAATCAGCCGCTGGCGCAGGGTGAGTTTCTGCAGCGAAATCACGAGGCATTCCCCTGCGCCACCGGATCCAGCTGATAGCCGAAACCTCGGAGGGTTCGGATGCGCGTTTTGCCAATTTTCTCGCGCAGGTTATGCATATGTACTTCGAGCGAGTTGGTGGCCGGTTCATGCTCCCAGCTGTAGATATCATTAAACAGCACTTCGCGGTGCACTGGCGTGCCCGCCTTTAACATCAGGCGTGAGAGCAGGGCGAACTCCTTCGGCGTCAGGCTGAGCACCTCGCCCTGACGTGAAATCTGCCGGCTGCTGATATTCAGCAGCAAATCGCCGACCGCCAGCTGGTTATCGCCCTGATTATGCTGACGGCGCAGCAGCGCGCGGGTGCGCGCCAGCAGCTCTTCCAGCGCGAAAGGTTTGATCAGATAGTCATCGCCACCGGCATCCAGCCCGCTGATGCGATCGGCCAGCGTATCGCGCGCAGTCAGGATCAGTACCGGCAGCGCCTGCTTCTTCTGGCGCAGGCGCTGCAGCAGGCGTAAACCATCTTCATCCGGCAGCCCAAGATCCAGCACCATCAGGCTGTAACAGGCTGTCGCCAGCGAGGCTTCTGCTTCACGGGCGGTAGTGACACTGTCACAGGCATAGCCCTCGCTTTGCATCGCGAGGGTTAATCCCTGCTGCAGTAACGGGTCATCTTCGACAATCAATATTTTCATCACTGCGCACCCCGGCAGGGCGACAGAATATCGTCCTGCGGCTGATAAAGCTGCGTCTGCACTGCGGTTAATCCTAGCATTGTGGCGAAAAGATTGTCCTGCGAATAAACGCCTGTCGCTGCCCGTTTTTTCAGACAGCTTTCGTCAACGGCGTAACGCTGGCGGAATTGCGGCGATAACCAGATCAGCATTGGAATATGTTTTTGCGTTTCGGGCGCGATGCTGTAAGGCAGGCCGTGCAGGTAGACGCCGTTTTCACCCAGTGATTCGCCATGATCGGAGAGATACACCAGGCTGGTGGTGAATTTATCCTGATGCGCTTTCAGCAGGCTAATGGCTTTGTCGACGATAAAATCGATATACAGCAGGGTATTATCGTAGGTATTCACCAGCTGCTGCTGCGAGCAGTTCTGGATCTCATTGGTGTCGCAGGTGGGGGTGAACTGGCGGAACTGCGGCGGATAGCGGTGATAATAGGTCGGACCGTGGCTGCCAATGGTATGCAGCACAATGACGCCATCCTGCTGCAGGTTGCCAATGTACGCCTCCAGACCATGGAACAGCGCTTCATCGTGGCATTCGCCCTCAATGCACAGGCCGTCCAGATTCAGTGCGGTGATATCCTGGTGCGGTACGCGGTCACAGGCGCCTTTGCAGCCGCCATCATTCTCATTCCACAACACGCTGACGCCAGCCCGCTGGATCACATCCAGCAACCCTTCCTGGTGGCTGGCGAGCTGCTCATCATAATGCGTCCGCTTCATGCCGGAGAACATGCAGGGCACGGAGATCGCTGTGGCGGTGCCGCAGGAGGTGGTGTTGGGGTAATAGAGCACGTCATCTTTTGCCAGCAGCGGAGTGGTGTTACGCGCATAACCGCCGAGCGCGAAGTTCTCAGCGCGTGAGGTTTCGCCAACAATCAGGATCGTGAGGTTTTTACGGCCATCACTCGTCACGATGGGGGCGCGGTGTGCATCTTCTCCGATTCTGACCAGCGGTAAATTGTCCAGCCGGTGGTGGGTGTAATACGAGTACACGGCAGCAATCGAGTTCGATGGGCTGAGTGATTTCACCAGCTCTTTGTTGTTGCGAAACAGCGAGGCGTAATCTTTATATAAAAACAGGGCAATCAGCAGCAGTAGCGCCACGGAAAGGGCAATGCTGCCGATTCTCAGCAGCACGCTGCGCAGGCGCGCGACGCCCTTTTTGCTGCGCACGGCGAAGATCAGCAGCAGCGGCAGAAAGGCGCTAAGCAGCAAGACCAGCGCCAGCTTTGGCGACAGCAGTGCGAAACTCTCCGCCGGGGTGGTATCGAGAATATTGGTAATCATCGAACGGTCAACGATGATGCCGTAGGTCATGATGAAGTATTGAGCTGACGCGCAGAGCAGGATAAACAGCGCGATCACCAGCCGATCCAGCCACAGGAAAGAGGCCAGCGTAATGACAATATTGATCACGCTGAACGCCACCAGCGGCATGGAAAGCAGGAACAGGGCGTTATGCAATGAGTCCAGCGCCACCAGCTGGGTGACCTGATGGTAATACGCCAGGTTGAGAAACACGGCGATATACAGCGCGCAGAATAATAAAAAAGGCAGTTTGCCCAGCGTCGGGCGTTTAAGGGATGACATCAGCATATTGGTGACCTGAAGCAGAAAGAGGCTCCATGGTGACGAAGTAAGTTTAAGACAACCTTAAGAACTTAAGGTTGGGTGGTTGGTAGTTTGGTAGTTTGGTAGTTTGGTGGTTGGGTGGTTGGGTGGTTGGGTGGTTGGGTGGTTGGGTGGTTGGGTGGTTGGGTGGTTGGGTGGTTGGTGGTTGGTGTTGGGTGTTGGGTGTTGGGTGTTGGGTGTTGGGTGTTTGGTGTTTGGTGTTTGGTGTTTGGTGTTTGGTGTTTGGTGTTTGGTGTTTGGTGTTTGGTGTTTGGTGTTTGGTGTTTGGTGTTTGGTGTTTGGTGTTTGAAGTTTGAAGTTTGAAGTTTGGGGAGGTGGAGAGTTAGCACTTGCCGTCATACAGCGCGCGAACTGCTCCTTCCCCCGCGAGGCGGGGGAAGGTTGGGATGGGGGAGCTGACGACGCCGTACTGATGTCGTTTGCTCCCCCTCCCTAACCCTCCCCCATTGCATGGGGGAGGGGATCGCTTGTGCTCACCTGAATAACAGCATCGCTTTCAGCCATAGTCGCCGCTCGTCACGTTCAGCGCCGCCATGCAATCAGCACCACTCCCGCCGCCATTAAACCCAGACCGGCCACTCACGCATACTGGGGCGTTCGCCTGGAAACAGCGTGGCGAAAATCGCCACCATCACCAGGCTGAGCTTATCAACCGGCGCCACTTTAAACGCTTCGCCTGCTTTCAGCGCGCGGAAATAACATACCCACGACGGGCGCTCGCCAGACCAGACAGCAGCAGAAACAGCCAGCTGCGGCCGATGACCTCCAGCGGCTTGCGCAACTTGCCGGTAAAGGCGATAAACGGCGACAGCACCGCGATAATAAAAAAGGCGATAAACCGCGACAGCACCGCAATAATAAAGGCGATAAATAGCGACAGCACCGCAATAATAAAGGCGATAAACAGCGACAGCACCGCGATAATAAAAAAGGCGATAAACAGCGACAGCACCGCAATAATAAAGGCGATAAACCGCGACAGCACCGCAATAACAATAAAGGTGCGGATCAGCGGATCAGTGTCGGCAGGTCTTAATCCACATTCTGTACGCCGATTTTGGCGAAAAACGCTGACAGCAGCACCCGGATGAACCCGCTGTCACCTGCAAACATGATTTATTCCGCACTGACAGTGGTGAGAAGAAAAGAGTACCGGACATTGCGACGGCTATCAAAGAGTTAGCACTGGCAACCGTCTGCCGTGATGACATCCTTAATTAATCTGTTACGCTGTCCATTCACCCGTCCAGTCAGGAGTGACAGCGGGCCAACCACTCTAAAGGAGACGACAAAGGCGATGCAACATAACAGCAAGATTATCGGTGTAGTCAGCAATCAGTTCAGTAATCCGTACAGCGTGAAGCTGCTGAACGAAGTGACCCGGCAACTCAATAAGCGTGGCTGTATGACGCTGCTGCTGAATGTTGACGCTGATGCCCGTTATCCGTCACTGCTGCAGATGGCTGAGCAACTTCAGGTGGATGGGCTGCTGTTCCTCGATGCGGTTGCCCCGCAGCAGATTGAGACCGCGGCTGAAGTGTTGCCGCAGGTGCCCGCGATTGCGCTTGGCAGCGATGCAGCACAGGGTGTCAGCGCTGATGATTATGCCGCAGGGGGTGATATTGGTCAGCTGCTGCTGGCACAGGGACATGAGCGCTTTGGTTATTTGCAGGGCAGAGCATCCGCCACTCCGCTGGCGCGCAGGGAAGGGTATCGCGCTGCGCTGCAGCAGGCAGGTAAAGCGCTGAACGCCGAACTGACGGCAGACGGCGACGACCGTGAGCTGGCATATCAGGCGACGATGGCTTATCTGAAAAAGGCGCGTTCTTCCGAACGTATCAATGTGCTGTTCTGCGAAAACGATGAGCTGGCGTTTGGCGCGCAGCAGGCGATCCGCGACTTCGGTCAGGGGGTGCATATCGCCGTCGCGGGCTTTGGTGATGTGGACGAGGCGCGGGCATCGACCTGGCATCTCACCAGCTGGGCGCCGCGCATTGATTTACTGGTTGGCGAAGCGCTGAACCGGCTGCTGGACAATAAAGCGGATGACAACGGCGCATGGCGGCAAGGGGAGTTGCAGGTCAGGCATTCGCATCTCGGCAAACATGTGCACAATCATGCCGAGATGGTGAAATGTGGTTGCGCGATTCGTCACTAGATGATTTAGGCTTCTGGCTGAGGGGCTGAGGGGCTGAGGGGCTGAGGGGCTGAGGGGCTGAGGGGCTGAGGGGCTGAGGGGCTGAGGGGCTGAGGGGCTGAGGGGCTGAGGGGCTGAGGGGCTGAGGGGCTGAGGGGCTGAGGGGCTGAGGGGC